>Ga0208523_1000020_pt1 | contig 40179 bp, 33 predicted proteins | sample ETNtaG_17_FD_185770 | JGI IMG/M metagenome (GOLD analysis project Ga0208523, IMG submission 185770) | Marine microbial and viral communities from oxygen minimum zone, Eastern Pacific Ocean - ETNP201302PF82A (SPAdes) (version 2) | ecosystem: Environmental > Aquatic > Marine > Oceanic ...
TGGATCGAGGCAGCGCGCGTCATCTGGATTATCTGGCGTTTCATAGTGCGTACACACATAGTACGCGGAAAATAAGCCGCCGTTGGTGTAGCCGGTGTAATCGGTAAGCGTGTCTATTTCACGATCGAGGTAACCACCGGTATACACCACATCTAGTTTTTCCAAACGACCATTTAGGGTCCATGTGGTTAAGCCAAATTCGTCGGAGTTTTCATCGCTTTGAAAGCGAATTGCCGAGCTTTCGCCTTCCACTGTGGGGTCGTAGGCAAACACACCTTCAGTATCAAGTGTTTGTTGAGTGTGTTGAACCAGAACATCCCAATCTTCGTTGATAATGTAAGACAACCCGAATCGCGCCCCTGAGTAGACCGCGTCATTAAAGTTATCTTCAACATGTTCGCTGTTTCTTGGCGACACAACGGCGGCTTCACTGCGGGTAAAACCATTGATTTCACGACGTGCATCCATAGCAGCCGGATCGATGCCCTGTTTCTGCAATGCATTTCCAGAAATACGATCAATAACTACTGCACTTCCAATGTAACCACCATTTCCTGGCTCATTTTCAATGTTGTCAATCCAACCGCCCTGACTTTCATTGTAGGCAGCCACACGCAGCGCAAGGTTGTCAGTTGGAGTAACGTTGAAATATGCCTCCACCGTGTTACTCATATCTCCGCCTTTTGTGGTAGAGATACTGGTATCGAAGCCTGCAGCAAATCCAGAATGATCTGGCTTGTTTGTGATTAGGCGGACTGTACCTGCCTGAGAACTCGCACCAAATAACGTACCTTGCGGCCCAGGTAGAACCTCTACACGCTCAACGTCGGTAGCAAAAATATCTAAGTTTCGGCCAGCCATAGAAACAGGCATTTCATCAAGATAGAAAGCCACTGAGGGCTGAAGTGCTTGAACAGATGACAGGGTAATGCTTGATTGCGTGGTCGCCGCACCACGAATGTATATTTCGTTTTGCCCTGGACCTGTACCTTGGAATACCACATTCGGTAAAAACTCTACGTAGTCTTGGAAGTTATCAATACCGAGGTTTTCTAATGCTTTTCCATCTAACGCAGAGACTGCGACAGGAACATCTTGGATTGATTCACTTCTTTTCGTGGCGGTAACTTCTATGGTTTCAAGTTTAGCGGGCGCTTTAGTTTCTTGCGCAGCCAGAGAGGTGGATGCCAGTGCAGCGATGATTGCACAGCTAAGCTGAGTTTTTCGCATTTGTGTGTGTTTCCTTCAATTGTTTTTTATTCTTCGGACAGTGTTTACTTAAAACACATATCAAAAAGATCATATATTACGATACACAATCTATTAATTATTTCTACTCTAACGATTAATATTTAACCAAAAACACCTAAAACCTAGCAGAAAGTCTAATTTTTATCGTAAAAACAACTACAAAAAAAAGACTGCACTTTGACTCATTGACCAAATACATACAAATCAAATAATTTCATCTGATGTTTATAAAAAATGCTCCATGCGGTATATTTCTGCGTATAAACCGAAATTTATAAAAGGTGAAAGGAATTTACTGCGTGATTGAGAACGAAAATAAATCTCCACTCAACAAGCCGGTGTTTATTACATCGTCAGCTTTAATCCTATGTTTACTTATCTTCGCTGCTGGTACTCCTGAAACAGCAGACGCGCTTTTCCAAAAGCTTCAGAGCACAATTGTGACCAACGGTAGTTGGTTTTATGTATTTACTGCGCAGTAATTGTGGTGTTTGTTGTTTTCCTCGGCATGTCACGCTACGGCGAAATTAAGTTAGGCCCAGATCACGCAAGCCCCGAATTTAGCTTTGGGACTTGGCTTAGTATGTTGTTTGCAGCAGGAATGGGAATTGGGCTTATGTTCTTTGGCGTTGCCGAGCCCTTAATGCACTTTTTAGCGCCCCCCACTGCACAGGCTGAAAGTATTGATGCTGTTCGCGAAGCAATGAAAACCACATTTTTCCATTGGGGTGTCCATGCTTGGGCAATTTATGCGGTAGTGGCGCTGATTTTGGGCTATTTTGCGTACCGTCAAAACTTACCTCTTACACTGCGTTCTGCTTTATATCCTTTAATTGGTGACCGGATTTACGGCTGGCCTGGGCACGTGGTTGATATATTCGCGGTTACATCAACGGTGTTTGGTGTATCGACGTCGCTAGGCTTTGGCGCTTCGCAAGTAAATGCGGGGTTTAACTATTTATTTGGTCTACCGTCAAATACTGGTGTTCAAATAGCTATAATGGCAGGCGTTGTTGGTTTAGCCGTAATTTCTGTAACTACTGGCCTGGAAAAAGGCATACGCCGTCTTTCAGAAACCAATATGGTTTTAGCCTTACTGCTACTTTTAATTGTTCTTGTTTTAGGCCCAACCGTATTTTTACTACAAGCGTTTATGCAAAACACAGGGGCTTATCTGTCTGATTTAGTGCGCAACACATTTAACCTGTTCGCCTATGAGAAAACAGATTGGATTGGTGGCTGGACCATTTTCTACTGGGGTTGGTGGTTAGCATGGGCGCCGTTTGTTGGCCTGTTTATCGCGCGTATCTCTTACGGTAGAACCATCCGCGAATTTGTAATGGGCGTACTGCTTATTCCATCAGCATTTACACTATTTTGGATGACCGTATTCGGCAACGCCGCTATTGATCAGGTGTTAGTGCAAGGTAAAGACGTACTTGCACAAATGGTAAATGAAGATACCTCAGTGGCACTGTTTGTATTTTTAGAGCAGTTCCCTTTCGCTTCAGTACTAAGCCTTATAGCAGTATTGATGGTCATTGTGTTCTTTGTAACCTCATGTGATTCGGGTGCCATGGTTGTCGATATGCTGTGTTCACACGGTGAAAACAATACGCCGTTGTGGCAACGAGTATACTGGGCTGTTGGTGTTGGTGTGGTGAGTTCAGTGCTGCTTTACGCTGGTGGGCTTGGCGCGCTGCAAACTATGACGATTGCCGCCGCACTGCCATTTGCTATTGTGTTGCTTATCGCCATATCGGGACTATTGAAAGCCCTTCGTATCGAGGCGTACAAACGTGAAAGTTTACAAGTACTAACGGGTACACCGCAGCATAATGACTCTGACAAAAACTGGAAAGAGCGCCTTGAAAATATTGTGACCTTTCCAGATGAAACTGCCGTTCGTCGTTACATCAACAAAGTGGTGAAACCTGCGCTAACAGAAGTAAGCGAGGAGTTTAAAGCGCAGCAATTCGAAATAAAAATTGAAGATACCGACGAAGCACTCGTATTAACCGTTGATATGGGCAATGACCCTGAGTTCATATATGCTGTGCATCCTGTATCGACAGAACAGCCTGAATTTGGTCCAAGTGACACACCAGCACTGGACGAAAACAAAAAGGCCACGTACTATCGCGCCGAAGTGCACCTTAGTGAAGGTGGTCAGAACTATGATATTATGGGCTGGTCGAAGATTTCGGTCATTAATGACGTCATCGATCACTATCATAAGCACCAACATTTTATTCATTTGCTTAAGTAACCGCTGGGTTACGCATTTGTTGGAAGTAACATGCGAAAAGAAGAAGAACTATTAGTGGCACTACGGCGCGTAATACGCGCTGTAGACCTACGCAGCAAGCAGCTAAGTAAACACGTGGGTTTAACAGGCCCACAGTTATTGGTGATGCAAAATATTGAAGAGCGCCCGGGTATAATGGTGCGCGAAATTGCAGAGAATATTAACTTAAGCCCTGCAACCATCACGAATATTCTAGATAGACTAGAATCACGAGACTTAGCTACGCGCATAAGAAGTACGCAAGATAAACGAAAAGTGGGCGTATTCTTAACCGAACGCGGTAAAGAAGCAGTGGTTGACGCACCTCGCCCTCTTCAAGAACACTTTGTCGAGCGTTTTTCACAGCTTAAAGAGTGGGAGCAAAGCCAAATGGTCGCTACCGTTCAGCGAATTGCTAGCATGATGGATGCTGAAGATATTGATGCCTCCCCTTTCCTGGAGTTAGGCAGTATTTCAGAAAAAAGCTAATAGCCTTTGCCTTCTTTAAAAAAATGGCCTTCACTTGAAGGCCATTTTTGTATCTATCTTTGGCGCTGGCGTAGAAGCGCTCAGCTGACTGCTATGACTTCGCCTTAAGTGGATTTACCTTTCCACCTGTGATTTTGTCAGCGCGCCCTTCCTCTTTCGCTCTCTCAGCACGGCGCTTGCGGATTTCTTTAGGGTCAGCAATAAGCGGGCGGTAAATTTCAATACGGTCGCCATCGGTAAGCGTGTCGCGAAGCTTAACCACGCGGCTCCAAATACCCACTTTTGTTGCTTTCAAATCAATCTCGGGAAACTGCTCAAGCACGTTAGACGCGTTTATTCCTTCTTCTACCGTCGCATTTTCATGAATAGCAACATCAATGATAGTTTGCTTGGTGGGTAACGCGTAGGCAACCTCAATATTGATGAGCTTCTTACTCATGCGTACACGCTCCGCGCTCGGTCTGTAAACGCTGCAACCATACTGCTGGCTAAACTGTTAAACACTTTACCAAAAGCCATTTCAGCTAGCTTATTGCTGAATTCAAACTCTAGGTTTAATTCAATTTTACAGGCTTCTTCTGATAACGCTGAAAATGTCCAGCCACCGGTAAGCGAGCGAAACGGACCGTCGACCAGTTGCATTTGAATACTTTTACCTGGCTCTAACACGTTGTGCGTTGTAAACCATTGCTTGATACCTGCTTTTGCAACTAACAATGACGCTTTCATGCTTTGCGCTGAAGTGTCGAGGATTTTGCTATCGGTACAGCCTGGCAAAAACTCTGGGTAGGAAGCTACATCGTTGACTAAGTTAAACATGGCTTCTGCGCTATGAGCTACCAGCGCGCTTCTATGAATACTTGGCATTGATTCCACTACAATTAAAACTCTTGGCCGCATTGTATCACAGAAAATTTGGTTCGCTCGTATTCGGTTTTGAACCAAATGCCCCAATATAAGATAACAATGACAACTAAAGACATTCCTTTGAACAATCAGTATAATAGCCAGCATGAAAAAGAATAAAGCCAACAAAAACACCACAGGAAATATCGCGCAGAATAAAAAAGCGCGTCACGACTATTTCCTAGAAGACAAGTTCGAAGCCGGACTTGAGCTTCAAGGGTGGGAAATTAAAAGTATTCGTGCCGGTAAAGTGAACATTACCGATGCGTACATTATTATCCAGAATGCCGAAGCGTATTTGGTAGGGTGTAGAATTAGTCCGCTGAATCAAGCCTCTACCCACGTTATCGCTGCTCCAGAGCGTGCTCGCAAATTGTTGCTGAACAAACGAGAAATTGACCGCTTAATGGGTGCGCGAGACCGCCAAGGTTATTCAATCGTTGCCACGTCTATGTATTGGAAAAAGTGTTGGGTGAAACTAGAAATTCACCTAGCAAAAGGTAAGCACGCCCATGACAAGCGTGACACCATTAAAGACAAAGATTGGCAACGTCAAAAAGAACGAATGATGAAACACAGCGTTTAACGCTGTGTTTTTATTTGGGCTGTCAAAAAAGAAGTGTAGTAAGTTTAACCTACGTCTCGTTTCGTCATTTTCTTGCGATGTAGCATATCAAGAATCAGACTCCACAGCGGTGACGGGTTTCTTAAGGTGGTTAGGTTATTCCCAAGGCGTCTAAGTTGTCTTCGCACCATGGCCATATTCGCAAGGCTTGCAAGCGATTTATCTTTCCATGAGCAGTGTGGAATTATGCCCGAATACGCCCATTCTTGTTGCCACTTTTTGGCTAAGTCTGGGGTAATAGCAAGGGCGCTGGCTAATCCAACGAGGGCACAGCCCTGCTCAATCACTTCCTCCGCTACCTCGGCCCTTTTTATACCGCCAGTTGTCATAAGCGGAATATCAGTTTTACTCACCAGAGCCTGCGCAAATTCCAAGAAGTACGCTTCTCTGGCCAGCGTGGTGTCGTCACGGGTTTGCCCTTGCATGGCAGGCGCTTCATAACTGCCGCCAGACAACTCTACAACATCAACACCCAAGGCTTCCAAGCGATTTACCACCTCACAGGCATCATCAAAAGAAAAACCATTTTTCTGAAAGTCAGCAGAGTTAAGCTTTACCATAACAATAAAGTCTTTAGCGCAAACCGCTCGAACCTGACTGACTATGTTTATCAGCAAGCGTGCGCGATTAATAATAGAACCGCCCCACTCGTCTTGGCGCTGATTAGTAAGCGGTGATAAAAACTGCGTAAGCAAATAGCCGTGGGCAGCGTGAATTTCAACGCCATCAAACCCGGCTTTTTCAGCTTGCTTAGCAGTTTGAACGAAACGTTTGCATACATCGTGAATGTCTTGGCAGGTCATTTCTCGTGGTTGAGCAAACAGCTTGGAGTGTTTACCCATATCAAGCGGTACAGCAGAAGGCGCAATTGCTTTGCCTTTCATCGCTTTAAATACCTGCCGACCGGGGTGATTAATCTGCATTATGGCTAAAGCGCCATTAGACTTAATGATTTTTGCCCACTTTTGAAACGGTGCGATGTCGGTATCTTTTTCTAGTGCAACGCCACCTGGCCCTGTCATGGCGCCTTTATCGACCATAACGTTGCCTGTGATCACCATGCCTAAATTGCCGTGGGCCCAATATCGATAGAGTGAGTACAAAGACTCTCCGGGAATATTTCCCATACTCGACATATTTTCTTCCATAGCAGCTTTAACAAGACGGTTTCGCGCTGTTACGCCACATGGCAAGGTATACGGAGAATACAATATGGAATCTGAAGACATTTACACTACAAGCCTTTTAATTATGCTCACGTACTTTAATGGTTCTTGCTACTAATTGCATCATTACATCAGCACTATTTCCTTAAAAATTCGCTAAAGTAATCAAATAAAAAGCGCTATTTTAGTTTATAAATTGCGTTTCTTGCACAGCCCTTGTGCGCTCGGCACTTGAATTTTACTCAAGCATCCACATATCTATGGTAGTTCAATAATACTCAATGTTTGTGTGTTGCTGTTTAAGCAAAGCTTCAACTGAAAGCCACACAGCTAAGCTTTTGAAAAACTAGATGTTATTTTTGGTTGATTTATAGCCAAACCCTTAAAATTTATAGTAATTTTAAAAAGAATGTATTTCACCATGTAACAATTGTGCTATTATTGAAAATCACACTCGGGGCTGATTAGGATTCGACAGGATCTAGGAAGCCGGAGGTGCATGCAGAGGAGCGGTTTGCCTCTTAAAAAGCCGCATTTAAATAGTCGCAAACGACGAAACATACGCACTAGCCGCTTAATAACCGGCATAGGCCCTTCCACCCTAGTCTTTTCCTGCTAGCGGGGATTCGGAAGGTCATCCAAGTAGGATAGCGAGGGAACCTTGCCTAAGGGTGAACCGCGAAACAGTATTAGGCCAGCTGCAAGGAAATCCTGTTTGTCGGAGTTCCAAGCAGTTAAATAAATGACAAACTAAGCATGTAGTACCAAAGGTAGACATTTTCTGGACGCGGGTTCAAATCCCGCCAGCTCCACCAATTCAATAAATTAAGACGTCCTATGACGTCTTTTTTTATGCCTACAGCAACGTAAAATCAATAACTTAGCGTATTTTAACGTTCAATAGCTTCCTCTAGCTTCTTTGATCTTTAGGTACACCATTGGGTACACTACGCAAACTATGTGAAATTGGTGTACCCATTATGGCAAAAGTTACTACACGGCTATCTGATAAAGAAATCAAATCTGCAAAGCCAAGCGAAAAAGAATATAACCTGTTTGATGGTGATGGCCTGCGACTTCGTATTAAGTGTCCGCTTCCCCTTCAATGGGACAGTTCTAAATAAGAGCTTTCCAATTCTGCTCGGTACGCTGCCGAAGGCAGGTTACCCTGAGTTTCATTTGTTCTTTCTTGGTTATAATCCAGTCGCCTGAACAAGGCCATTTTGCCTTTCAAAAGTATTGTGCAGAAGTATAAACAGATAGTTATTTTTTCGTACTCTCGTTTTCATACTGCCGGACTGTTGCACTGTTGCGTTGGCTATTAGATATATCAGTTGAGCTTAAATGTGCATCTGTAATATCGCAGTTAGTCATTATAGCGCCCTTTAAAATAGCTCCAGTAAGGTCAGCCCCTGATAGATCGGCTCCAGTCAAGTCTGAATCTTCCAAATTAGCTTTCGTAAGAATTGAGCTTTTGAAATCAGCGTTGTTTAGTTGTGCCATGCTCACGTTCGCACCGTAAAACATCGCTGAGACGAGTTTAGTCCCCTTGAGATTGGCTTCTCTCAAATCCGAATATTGTAATTTCGCTCTAGTCAAATCGGCTCTAGCAAGTGATACATTGATTAAATTAGTTTCAATCAGCAGGTTATCGGACGTTTCAAAAGGAGACAGCTCGGCTTCGCGTAAGTCAGCGTCATCTAAAATTGCATCCTCCAGACTGGCGCCCTTTAATATTGCCCCTTTAAGAATAGCCTCTTTTAGACATGCGCCTCTCAAATTCGCCCGACTTAAATTTGCACCTGAGAGGTTTGCCTTTGAAAGATTTGCAAGTCTCAGGTCTGCATTACGCAAATCCGCATGCTGAAGTTTTGAACTTTCTAGATCCATTCTAGTTAAGAGCGCATTTTTTAAATCGGCATGCTCTAATGATGCATATCTCAAGTCAAAACCCAGTAATTGATTTTTGTTCGATAATTTGAATCCTGTTAATAAATAGCCTTTTTCATCATTAAAAAACTTTCCAACCTCCGACTGGTTGACAGCCTTAATGAAATTCAGCATCTTATCGGTTTTATTGAACGGGTGACTTTTATCTTCTATGAAACCGTGTTCAATCCCATAAACAACTAAAAACTCTCTAATGCTCAAGTGAGCAAAGCGAAACTCACCATATGAGTTTCTATTGAGCAATGAATTTGTCCCAATATCGAAGTGGTTAACGCTTTCGACAACACGTTCAGCTGGGCTATTCAATAAAACGATACTAGATTCACGGTGACACAGGTTTATCAAGTGTTTGACCGTTAAGGTATGTGTCCCTTGCCTTTGCATCGTTTCAGCCAACCAAACGCATGCTTTTAGTAGATCTTCTTTGTTGACAACTTTTTCATGAAATTGCCTAAGTTTTCTGACTTCACGATTTAGCCACGTTTCAACCAACCCCCTGTACAAGTCATATTCGGTACCGCCTTTATTATGACTTTCTAATAAGGTCTCTATGTGTGACAGTAAAAAGGGTCTAAATTGAAGTGAATTTACTGCTCTAATTGCTAATTTTGCTTCTTTCTGTTTTGGATTGTTGAAGCCATTCGTTAAAAACTTAAACCGGCGTGGGTAACGTTTTTCCAAGTACGCATCGACTTGTTCGTTTGTAAACAATGACAGGTATATGAGAGGGCAATCATAATTATTGAAGGAAATTTTACCCATAGTATTGAAAGCAGATTCCGCAGTTTGTGGAAAAAACTGAGTTCGGCAAGTAATGATTACTCTATAAAATGTGGTACTAACTTCAAGTATTTTAGTAAGTCGCTCCGCAGTTCCTCCTGTCTTGCATTGACTATCTTCATCTAGTGAATCCAATAATAGGACAGTTTGCGTTTTGTTTTCGATTCTATTGATCTCATCTAAGGTAGAAGGGCCGAGCTTCAAGAGTTCACATTCGTAACCTTTTGGCCAGAAAGCCATCAAATGGCTGAGTTTTAGCATCATCAATAGAGATGTTTTTCCCATGCCAGCGTCAGCTAAAACAAACATCTGACTCGCTCCATCTCTATTTATTATGTCGCGATTAAAAAACTTATTTATCGTTTCGAATACACCGGCTCTGATTGATGAGATTGTCTCATCTTCTAGTTCGTCTGCCGGATTGACTTGCTGACAATGCGGCTGAACATAAAATCTCGACAGTTCCTCACAGTTGCCGAAGACATCGTTCATCTTAATTAACTCTTGATTTCGTTTGTCTACACTGTTTTTTAAAACTTTTGACAAAACTTTTATTAATTTTGTCGCAACTTTAGTCGAAATAAAGCTAGATACTTCCATCGCCTTTCCTTTAAAAATTTACACAAAGACAATATAAAAATTGTTATATTTTTATCACGTCAAATTCAAAAAATTTTTACGCGACGATTACTTACACAATAAAACTTAACAAAAAATTCAACGGCTTATAAAAAATTAAGAATGCATTGTGATTAGAAGGCAAGCTGTCAAGGGGTGGTCTAATTTTACGACCCCACGCCTTTGGCTCGGACTTTACATGTATAGACTTCAAAGCTAGTTCTATAGCAAACATTACATTCATCAACGAAGCGTCCCCAGAGATATTAGAGCCCTTGGATGAACTCTCTATAGTAGCCTAGAGGTTGACTGACCACGCCCTCAGCTTTTATGTTAATTGAAAATGTCATCAATCATCTCGTCATTGATTTTTTTGGCATTAACATGTTGGTTGCTAATTAATGCGGTCGCGCATCTAAGTCAAAATCGAAAATCGTTTATTCGCTCTTTTTTTCTCAAAACGATGTATCACAAACGCTTTCCACCTTTCTGTATAGCGCTTCAGATTCTGTTAAAAGTTTCTTTGTTCTGCGATACCGATTCTTTATAACTTTACATGCGTGATTGACGGAGCGAAGCAATTCGCTAGGTTTATATTCTAAAAGAGCCGCTTGCAAAATCGCTTCAGAGTCTTTTCTTAATAAATAAAAGCCTGCCTCACCAGAATAACTGACCGTGTCGACGTTTGAGGATGCTCGATGCTCTTGGGTAGATGGATTTGCCAACTTTTCATGGCTATCATCTTCAAAATAATTTATGTAAAGTATGAAGCCTATGAACGCTAAGATTATTGCTACTGAGACTGTCATCCTTAGTCCAATTTGCTCTGCGCTGAGTTCAGAAAAGCTGGTCCCTCCGCATACTCGACATTTATCTGGAGCTTTTTCTTGATAAGCCGTGAGGCACTTTACACACTTAAAAACTGTTAAAGCCATTTGTAACGTTCCCTGTTTGTTTACTGATTCTCTTGAGTATTTCGAACTAGTCATTCGAATTAACACGAGCGTAAAATTTTTTTCGCATTAAGCACGAAGAATACTACACACCCAGGTGTGATAATCCAAGAATTGCACAACATCCAACTTACTTGTGTCATTAGCTACTATATACATTCAACGAAGTACTTGAAGATGAGTCTGATAACGATATAGCAACTTATTCACATTAAAGAAGAATAGCCAAGTAAAAAGTTGCTCAAATAACGTTAAGTTAAAATGTGTTCATACTCACATTTCAACACTATCTTCTAGAGCGATTTCGAACTGACTTTCACCAATCGCTACATTAGGATAGCTATTGTAGCCTATTCTTTCATATCAGCGATATCACGACTAAGTATCACGATAAAGAAATTCAAACATTTGCACTTAACTATAAGCAACTGTAAATTCTAGGTTAATTATTAACCTCTGAACTAGGTGGCACTTCCCGCCAGCCCACCAATTTCAAAGGGTTGCCACTCGGCAAGCCTTTTTCGTTTCAGCCTCCGAAATTTGTAAATTGTTTATAATTAAAACAAAACACACACTACCTAAATAAAAGCTATTCCCATCTAAATGGTTATATTATAACATTGCAGCACAGTTCTAATGTATAGCTTCTCCAAACAATGCAAACAAATTCAGTAATCTGCGCAGATGCGCTTACCGTTCGTGTTGAAGATCGCACGCTTCTAGACAATCTCAATTTTAATGTAGGTAAAGGCGAAGTATTTGCACTTTTAGGTGGAAATGGCGCAGGTAAATCCACCACCCTTAAAACCTTTTTAGGGCTTATGAAGGCAAGTAGCGGTAGCGCTACTGTATTAGGGCATAATGCCTCTACCCAGCCAAACCAAGTTCAAAAGTCTGTTGCCTACTTACCCGAATCTGTCACCTTATATGGCCATCTTTCTGGCGTAGAAAACATTCGCTATTTCTTATCAGTGGCTGGAGTCGATAAGTCTGACGACGATATGTTCGCCGCACTTCGCAAGGTCGCACTTCAAGAAGATTCGTGGAATAAGGCGCTATCTAATTATTCAAAAGGCATGCGTCAGAAAACCGCAATTGCTTTGGCGCTACTGCGCAATGCGCCTGTACTGTTCTTAGACGAACCTACATCTGGGCTAGATCCAGCAGCCATCGACGAATTTAATGCGCTAGTGTCAGAGCTGGCAGCGGGTGGCGCTACTATTTTTATGGTTACCCACGACGTTTATGGTGCCTGCCAAGTTGCCCATCGAATTGTGCTTTTAAGTAATGGCAAACTCACAGGTTCCTTCGAGCGCGCTGGCGATACGCCAATAGATACTGAAGCCGTTCACGCAGCATTTGCAGGGCGTAATGTATGATACTGAATGTTGCTAAAATCATTTGTGCAGAACAGTGGCGCTATTGGATGCGAACAAAAGTAGCAGCGACCGTTTTATTGCTAGGCGCTATGCTTACCATAGCTGCACTGGTAGTTAACGCCTTTCACATCGATGAGGCTGCCCACACCAGAGACCACCTTCAAACAGAAGCTGAACAACGCTTTGAGGCACAGCCTGATAAGCACCCTCATCGCATGGTGCATTATGGTCATTATGTATTTCGTGCCCCCACTCCACTGAGCGTAATTGAACCGGGTGTCGATACCTACACGGGGAACGCTATATTTTTAGAAGGGCACCGCCAAAATAGTGCGATGTTCGCCGAGCAGCGCCAATCCGCAGGACTTACACGCTTTAGTAGTTTAACACCCAGCTTTTTAGCTTTGGTTCTCGCACCTTTATTTATTATTCTAATTGGCTACGGCAGCGTGTCACGTGAACGCGAAGCCGGCACGCTAACCTTACTGCTTTCTCAAGGCACCACCCGTTGGCAATTGCTCTTAGGGAAGCTTCTGGCTCTCGTAATCGCTAGCAGCCTATTTTTACTCCCGCTACTGTTTGCCTGTCTTTATGTCGCGTTTTCAAACGAAAGTGCACTTGTCGTAATACTCTTTTGCCTTAGTTATGTGGTTTACTTTTTACTGTGGGCCACGGTAGTCACTGCGTGCTCGGCCATATTTGAGAAAAGCAGCGTTAGCTTCACCGTACTTGTTGTCATTTGGATGAGCGCTTGTGTGTTGCTTCCTCGTTTAGGGAGCAGCGTTGCCACAAACATTGCCCCTTCAATGGGAAAACTTGAAGCCGATTTCAAAGTGGAAGAAAAACTTAGAAGTTTAGGTGACGGTCATGACGTTAACGATCCTGCATTCAAAAAGCTAAAAGAAGATTTACTAGCTAAATACAATGTAGATTCAGTTGACGACTTACCCGTTAACTTCAGGGGCATTGTTGCCCAGTACTCCGAAGGTCGACAAGCCAAAGTGCTTAATGAGTTTGCTGAAACCCGCATGACCGAAGAGTTGGAACAAGCCCAAATAGCACGGCAGTTTGGCTGGCTTTCGCCTACGGTTGCGGTGCGCTCTATTTCTACGATCCTTGCGGGAACTAGCCTCGAGACACACCACCGCTTTTTAAGGGAAGCGGAAACGCTGAGACTTGAGTTTGTTCAGGCTTTAAACAAGGTTCACGCTGAAAAACTCGATTACAAGTTAGATATGAACCGCAACGCCAGTGAAGAAGCAGCAGACAAAGCTGTGGTTGGCGCAGATAACTGGGCGATCTTAGCAGAGTTTGATTTTAAACCAGAAGCAGGAAGCACACGCATCAGTAACGCGTTGATTTATTTTATTCAGCTGTTGCTTTGGATGGGACTTACCGCACTACTTCTTCAAGCTGCAGTTAGGAGATTAAATCCATGATGCGTTATAGCGATATTAAACGAGAAGCGGGTTTCGTATTTGGCCATCGTCAGATAAAACTAACGCTTTTGGTCGTGTTTCTTTTAAGCTCGGTGTCGTTGTGGTCTGGCTATTCGGAAATGCAAGAACAGCAAGCCACTATTGAGCGCTTGTTAGATAAAGATGAAACAGAGCGCAACGCTGTCCTTACTCACCAATCTAATTATGGCATGGTAGCCTATTACGCCTTTCATTTGACCTATGCCCCGCCCTCGCCGTTGGCGTTTGCTGCCGTAGGAGAGCGCGATGTGTTTCCGTGGAAGCACCGTATTAGAATGCTAGCGCTAGAAGGTCAGATTTATGAAAGCGATACAGACAATCCGGAGCTTGCTTTCCTAGGGCGTTTTGACTTTGCTTTCGTTACCAGTGTGCTGTTGCCTCTGTTTATCATTTTGCTCCTTTACGACTTAAAAGCGAAGGAACGCGAAGCCCGCCGTTTTGACTTACTTAATGTAACCGCACGCAATTCGCATGCTATTTGGTCATCACGCGTATTGGTAACCCTGGTGCCCTTGGCACTAGTTACACTTATTCCGTTTATTGCCTTTAGTGTAGTGAATGGCGCGTCTGTGTTTCAAACAGTAACGATTTGTACCATCGTCATTGGCAGCATAATTGTTTGGAGCGCTATTGTGCTTGCTATAGGTGCTGCTAAGCGTTTTGCCAATTTCAGCGCCACGCACCTAGCTTCAATCATGTTAGGCGTATGGCTTGTCACAACGGTTATTGTGCCAGTTACCGGGCACACCATAATTAATGCGTCGGTCGATACACCTGAGGGCGGCGACATTGTGCTCACGCAGCGAGAAGCCGTTAACAGTGCATGGGACAAACCTGTTGAACAAACATGGGAAGCGTTTATTGAAACTCACCCACAGTGGGCGGATAAAACCGACTTTGATCCACAGCGAGACAGTTCATTTAATTGGAAGTGGTATTACGCATTTCAACAAGTTGGCGACCAAACGGCAAAGGAACTTTCAGAGGCTTATCAAGCCGCCACCTTACGCAAAGATAAAATTGCAAGCTATGTTGCTCTGCTATCCCCGTCTTTGTTAACGCAACGCTTATTAACGAGTGCGGCTGATACCGATGTTAAAGCCATGGTTAACTACGAAAATAATGTTCGTGCGTTTCATGCGTCGTTGCGCAAATTCTACTATCATCACTTGTTTGAAGCCCCGGAGTTTTCATCGGCCAGTTTTAAACAGCTACCTAAATTTTCACCAAAAATAAGAAAGACACAGGAAAACACTAATGAAGACTAGTTGGGTAAAATCTACCCTCGCCCTTTCTATCGCAACGCTTTTGAATGCGCCTGCAAATGCGCAAAATACTGATATTCAATCGGAAGCGGATGTAGAGAAAATTACGGTGCATGGCATGCACCGTGCGTATCAAGGGGCATTTGAATATAAAGAAGTGCCGGCAGCAGCGCAGGATATCGACCTTGGTCTCATCAATGATGCAGGCGCTATAAACCTTAACGACGCTTTAGACTTGTCCGCTTCGGTAGCCAGACAAAATAACTTTGGTGGCCTTTGGAACAGCTTTGCTATTCGTGGTTTTTCAGGTGACGAAAACTTACCTAGCGGTTTTTTGGTAAACGGTTTTAACGCAGGACGCGGATTTGGCGGACCTCGTGACCTCTCTGGCATTGATCATGTTGAAGTATTAAAAGGCCCTAAAGCTGCGCTGTTTGGTCGCGGTGAACCAGGTGGAGCGGTAAACCTTGTTACAAAGCGCCCCCAGTTTCGTCAAGGTGGTGAAATTAAAGCAACTTACGGAAGCTGGTCACAAAAGCGCATTGAGGCTGATGTACAATCGGTTGCAGGAAGTGCTGAAAATGTAGGTGTACGCTTAGTAGGCTTTTATGAAGATGCTGAAAGTTTCCGCGATACAGTAGAAACTGAGCGTTTTGGCTTTTATCCATCGGTTACGTGGGAAGCATCAGCAGACACCACGGTTACGTACGAACTCGAATACACCGAGCAAAAAATTCCTTTCGACCGTGGCGTAGTGGCCATCGATGGTAAGTTGGGCCATCAGCCAATTGAAACCTTTACTGGCGATCCTAATGGCGACACCATCGATACGGAAGTGGTTGGTCATCAAATTGAGATTTCTCATAAACTTGCTGACGAATGGAACCTGCTTTTGGGTGCTGGCTTACGCGATACCACTTTCGAGGGTAATGCATTAGAAAACAACTTTGGTGGTCGCCAAACGTTATTTATCGATCCTAATCAAGCCTTGTTGTCTCGTTTTAAGCGCTACCGTAATTTCCAAACCGATTACTTCGTTTTACGCGGCGAAATAGCGGGACAATTCGATACTGGGTCGCTATCACATCGCGTGATTATTGGTGCTGACTACGATAAGTTTGAAAATGACCAGATTATTCTGCGCTATCGCCCGCCATTCTTTTCAAGCGATACTGACATTAACGACTTGGACTTAGAACAGTACTTAGTGGTCGATATTTTTAATCCGGATTACTCACCACTTCCAGATGTGGAATTGTCTGATAACTTGGACCGTTTTGAAGTTCAGGAAGCGTGGGGTATCTATTTCCAAGACCAAATCAACATCACTGATAATTTCCAAGTTAGGCTGGGTGGTCGCTTCGATAAGTTCGAGCAGGAAATTGATAATCGCCTTGCGTCACCTGTAAGTACCACATCACAAGACGACACACGCTTTTCTCCACAAGTGGGTGCTGTTTATCTGTTTGATGACACCACAAGTGTGTACGCAACTTACGGTGAAGGTTTCCGTCAGCTGACGGGGTCGGATTTCGCCGGAAATCCGTTTGAACCTAACGAATCTAAATCTGCGGAAATTGGTGTTAAAGCCGACCTCACATCAATGTTTAATAATATACGGGGTGATATCACCTTCGCCGTATTTAATATCGAGCAAAGTAACATCCTTGTTTATGATGATAGCCCTGAGGCGTCTGACGGCTTCTTCTTAACCCCTGCTGGCGAAGCGCGTAGCCGTGGTGTTGAGTTAGACATTAACGCTGAATTTGAAAATGATATTTCGCTTTGGGTGTCGTACACCTTCGTAGATGCTGAAAGTACAAACGATGCGGCGGATGCTAACTTTGTTGCAGCCATTGAATCTGGCGATCCTTTAATTAACGTTCCAGAAAACCAATTGAGCATTCAGTTGAGCAAGGGACTTACATTTGCTGATATGCCAGTACGTATCGGTTCAGGACTGTTGTATGTTGATGAGCGTTTAGGTCAAACCGCTACCGACTTCTACTTACCAAGCTACACCACGGTTCGTGCGTTTGCTGAAATAGAGCCTGTAGAAAACTTGTCAGTTAAAGTTGCAGTAGATAACCTGTTTGATGAAGAGTTTTATACTAACTCTTTCGCAGATGTGTGGGTTGAACCTGGCGCGCCTCAACGCTTTAGGCTTACCGCCGCCTATCGCTTTTAAGGTCTAGAATTTAACGTAAAAGGAAGCGGGACTTATTACCGCTTCCTTACTACGACTTTTGAATGTTTAATTTTTGTGTAAATTAAGAGTTTTGTAAAGTCTGGATTGGCTCGATGTCAGACGTATTATTCTTGATAAATGACTCTATATCGTTAATTTTCTCTTTAGAAAATCCGAGTCTTGCTTCTATACCAGTAGTTCCGTCAGCGTTTTCAATGATATCAAACTCGTTTACACCTAAGGTGCGCGAAAATGCAGTGTGAACCTGATTATTGTTGATATCGACAATTTTAATTTTCGTCGACGTTCTGTATATAGCCAGTGGACCTGACTGCGTTTGTACCCAATTGATTGACCAGAAATAGTGACTGTAATTAGGTAAGCCAAGTTTTGTGTAAAGCGACTCTTTGAAATCCACGTTTTCGCACTTGTTCATCACAGCATTTTGACGTTCGCAGTTTGAGTATTCTGCAACATCCTTACCTCCTAATCCAACATCCATTGGAACGATGGTCTTTCCGTCTAGGCTAACTAAAACATAGTCATCAAACTTGTTAAGTCCAAACGTATTACCTATTTCTTTAAAGGAGTCTAGCAATCCGCCCACGCTGTCGCCTTTGTCTCGAGGATCTTTCTCTAACAAAATAAAACCTGTAGATGCAGCATCGCCTTTCTGATGTTTAGCGATGTGGTAGTTATCTAAGAGTGTTATATTTTTTACGTTATCATTGTCTATAAAATAGCGAAAAGCAGACCCCGGACGGCCAATAATAAAACCGTCTGAAGTAGGAATTACACTACTACCTGTTGCAGTTTTTCCGGTAACTGTTTTTACTTCATACCGGTCACCACGCTTCCACACCGTTGCAATTTTTATAGGTGCTTCAGTTGATTTGGCTTTGTGATATTTGAGTGTAAATGAGCCATCGAAATTTTCTACCGCATAGGTAAACTCACCAGTAAATCTATTACCTCCGAAGTTGGCAACTTGTCCTTCGAAGTCATGAAACATCTCCCCATCTATCATGATGCCATCTTTCTTACGATAAAAAATCGCTGCTCCGCCGGTTTCGTCAATTTTCTGTTTTTGTGCTGTAAGTTCAGTCGCACTGATAACGATTTCCGGCTGGGGTGCAGCTTGCTGTTGCTGTTGGGCAGCAACAGGTAAGGACATGCCTTGAATTTTCGCAAGAAACGCTTGCTTCATTTGGTTCGCCATTGCCTGCTCTTCTGGCGAGGGTGGTGTACTACCACACGCAGTAAGAAGTGAAACTGCTAATAAAGATGGAACTAATAGTTTTGCATTCATGTGTTTTCTCTGTTTTTCGCTTTAGCTAAAATATTTAGAACTGAAGCTTTTTTATGAAAACAAAGGATTGCACATGACGAGACTTCACCATGCCGTCCTGCATAGTTGAGTGTACTATTGAAATGTCGCAATCCCTTGCAAGCACTATTAAAGGATATTCCAGTCTTTTTTTCAATTATAAGATTCTGTTTTTAGTTTATTTTTTAGTCACTTAGTATCGAAACAAATGAGTATCTAAAAACGAGCTCAAATTTCATTGGAGACAGGCCACTCTCGCTCCGTCAAAATATATGTATTGATAAGACGTTGACGCTTACTTTCAATAACCTGTTTTAGTTCATCTCTAATTAATCTTACCGCTGGCGTAATAAGATGCCGGCTAGGCAGCATGAGCCACATTTCAGTTAGCGGTACGTGGTAACCAGTCAAAATACGCTGCAGCTTTCCGCTCAGTAAATCCCCCGCAACGTCTATACATGACTTTTTAGCGATCCCCTCTCCATCTACGCACCAGCGCCGAACAATATCACCGTCATTCACAGCGCGATTACTGTTCACTTTCACTTTAACTCTCTCGCCCTCGTTGATAAGTTCCCACGTATTGTGGGTTTGGTCGTAGAGCTTATAAAGAAGTGCGTTGTGCTGCGCTAAATCAGTCAAAGTTGTAGGCTCACCGTTTCTTTCTAAATAATCGGGAGACGCGCAAATCACATGCGGAATATTGCACACTTTAAAACCATACATCTGCGATTCTTTAACCGCTTCTTTTGTCATGGCTCTAAGTGCTACATCTACACCATCGCGGTAGAAGTCCACCCGACTGTCGCTCACATGTAATCGCAATGAAAGTTCTGGATTTTCGCGTTGCACTTTATTTAGCAGTTCACGCATTAAGTTGCGACCCATTTCCGAAGACATCGCCATGCGAAGCTCACCATGAATGCTCTGCTTCTGCTCTGTCACTAGTGCAAGGCCCTGCTGTAAGGTGTCGAGTGCCTGCTTTGCCATAGGCAAATACTGCTCTCCTTCAGGTGACAATCGAATTTTGCGTGTACTTCGCACAAATAGCGCTACGCCAAGCTGCTCTTCTAAACGTTTAACCGCCATACTTGCAGCAGATGAGCTAATATCAAGTTTTATCGCAGCAGTGGTTATCGAGCCCACTTCAGCCACCTTTACGAACACAGACAGGTCTTCGGTTTTCATACTTCCCTCAACGTTTATTTCACTCTTTTGATTTCATGGCAAGAAAGACAAAGCAAAATGGATCACCTCTATTATCCACATTTTCAGGAAAGTCTTTATTGATTTTGGTCGTTTATGAGACTTATTCGAAATAATAGACTGTGCCTGTCTGTTAAATACAACCTACGACCAACAATTAGGAGGTTTGAATGAAATCAACGAACCGAAACAAGCTGACAGTAGCATCGCTATTATTGAGCACCTGTTTTCTTCTTGTACCCGGCGCACAAGCACAAGACAAAGTTATTGCAGCCAAGGATGTAGAATGGGGTTACTTGAACCCAGCCCGTGGCGACAAAAGCCCCGGGGCAGCAGACTTGTGGGGAGACCGAACAAAAGACACGGCAACGGGGATGTTAGTGCGATTTAACAAAGGCTTTGAATCGCCACCGCACATTCACAACATAACCTATAGAGGTATTGTGATTGAAGGTGAAATGCACAATGACGATCCAAACGCAGCAAAGATGTGGATGCCAACAGGTTCGTTTTGGACTCAACCTGCAGGTGAAGATCACACGACTGCAGCAAACGACAAAACCAACCTGATTTACCTGGAAATTGATGAAGGCCCATACCTTGTAAAGCCATCAAAAGAACATTTTGACAACGGCGAAAGGCCAATCAACGTTCACGCAGACAATATGGTGTGGCTGCAAAAAAGCGACCTTGTAAATATAGCGGCCAACGGTGTTTCTGTTGCCTATTTGTGGGGCGAGACAAGTAGTGTATACGGCACCCTTGTCAAGCTTCCAAAAGGATTTAAAGGTTCAATAAAATCTAATGGTGATGAATTTAAGGCAGTGGTTATCAAGGGAAGTATCAATTATACCCAAAACAATACCCCCAGACAGATTGAATTAAACGCAGGAAGTTACATTGAATCATCAACTGCCGCACACCATTCTGTTGAAAACGCAAACCAAAGCGAAACCATTGTATACGTAAGAACGTCGTCAAAATTTAGCGTTACAGATTAGTACGCTTTTTTCAGCTCACTTACGCGGGGCATTTCCACGCTTGCTTCGCGTATTTTCTAGGTACTCAGCAATCATAGAATAACCGTTTTGCCTTGCAAGCTGCTCTGGTATATTGCCATCATAACCTTTCAAATCTAACCTAGCTCCTGCTTCCACCAATACTTTCGCTGCCTCTAAATGCCCATGCCACACTGCGTCATGAAGCGGTGTATACCCGTTGTTAGGACCTTGCGCGTTAAGCACTTCCTGAAAGCCAGGATATTGACTAAGTAACGTCAGCATGTCTGCACGCCCAAAATATGCGGCTTTGTGTAAAGCAATTGCGGCCATGTAGGCGCCGGTAAGCGTTTGATCTGCGCCGTTATCTAGCAACAGCTTTGCTACTTTCAGGTAGCCTTTCATCGCTGCAAGCAGCAGCGCGCTATGAAAATCACTGCCTTGTTTCAATACGGGCGCAACCGCATTAACGTCATACCCTTTTTCTAGCAGCACTTTTATTTCAGCTACCATTTCTTCTTCAGACAGCGCTTGGTTAGCAACGATCATATAAATGGCTGCTTTTTCTTGCGCTTGCTGCAGCGTTTTTGCTTTATGAGCCGCGAATAGCGCGTTAATGGTGGTAACGTCTTCATTCAACGCTTTATCGTTTGCTTTTTCACCGCTTCGATTAAACCCAAGGGCTGTAGAGCCTGCCGCTGAAATAACGGTGGTATCGATGTCGGGCAAACTTAATAAATATTCCACCGCGGGAATATTTCTGTGCCACACGGCCAATAGCAGTGGCGTTCCGCCCAGGCGTACTGACTGCAAGTTTACGAATGCTCCCTCTGTCACAAGCAGTTTAACAAGGTCTAAGTTTCTTCCTTGAACAGCCAGATGAAGCGGCGCTACCCCCATTAATCTATCGAGTCCGTTAACATCTGCGCCGCTGTCTATAAGTGCCTTAACACGCTGTATATCGTTATCCCACACTGCTTTGTGCAGCGGTGTTAGGTTCTGATTGATGTTGCTTTCAAACTTACTTGAATAGAGCGCCCCTATTGCTTCGTTTGCCACGGCTTCGCTAAACGGGGTGGTAAAGCCCATACCAGAGAGCATGATTAACGCCAGAGACTGACACGCTTTTCTTGTAAACGGGATAGGTTTATTCATTGTCTCGCCTAACTTTTTAAATGCTTTTTGTATTGGTTTTAAATTCTGGTTTTGAGTTTTTAGCACGTTGTTAATCCCTACAAAGGGCTAACAACGTAACTGTCGATGATTACTTTACCTTCGGTATCAATATGCACTTGCCAGCGCTCTTTTACCTGTACCTCAACCGATTCCCCTTTAAAGTCAGACGATTCAAATGTGTCAGCGCGAAGGTTAATTCGAAGGTCTACTATAAACCCATTGGGCTTCGCTGAATCAGCATCGGGTTTAATATCAATTTGATCTACACGGTGCTCACAGTTAGGTTTAAACGTCTTGCGTGCCCACGCGTACCAGTCGTTGAATCCAGCATGCCCTTGAAATCGTCCCTCTGGCGCTTGCCAGACAACCTCCTCGCTGAGATTCGATAGAAACGCTTCACTTGACGCCGGTAATTGATCGAACTGCCCAAACCACGTCGTTACAAACTGTTTGATACGCAATTCTGGTGAGTTCATCAAAACATCAATAGCATCGGCTACCCGCTTACCATGTTGATCACCACGGGCCTGAACGTCTGAAAGCGTGTTGTAAACACCTTCAATGTACACCATGCGATGGCTGTAAATTGGCTTGTGGTACTGCATTTTTGCAAGGTAAGCGAGCTGTTCTAGCGGGCGTAAGAATTCTTCCACACTGAAATGGTTATAGCCTAGCGGTCTATAAGACTCTTTTGGGCCACCTACCGAAATGGACAGTAAAAAATGTTTATTCGCCAGCTTGTCTCCCTCAGGGCCAAACGCAAAATTATAAGTAAATACTTGGTCAATCCAGCGCTTAAGTAAAGCTGGTACAGAATACCAGTGGAAAGGAAACTGCAGCACAATTACCTCAGCTTCAAGCAAGGCTTTTTGCTCTGCCTCTACATCAATTGGGTTGTTAGAATAAAGGGTGTCCAAACGTCTAACTTCAATGTCGTCTATGCGCTTAGTCAGGCTTAGCAAAATAGCGCTATTAGCATTGGACTGGTCTAAATTAGGATGGCCGGAGATAACTAATACTTTACTCATTACTTCTACCTTTGCGTGATAATTTTATGGTTGGTTCAAAGTGAACAGATAGAAGTTTATGCTTGAATGACCTTTAGTTTTAGATGATGATTAACTCAAAGATTATTAGTTTAAAACTAACAATTAAATTCTAGATATAATTTTGGGCTTGAAACCCTTCGACCAATTTGTCACTTAGACTTTCAAGAGGCGCTATAAGTGAACGGCACCACATTTCAACAACTTATTGTTTTTCATGCTATTGCCGATGAAGGCAGTATTAGTGGCGCTGCTCGCCAGTTAGAAATGGCACCGCCGTCTGTAAGCCACGCGCTTAAATCTCTAGAAGCAAGTGTGGGCGTTCCTTTGTACAATCGAACCACGCGTAGAGTTGAATTAACCGATGCGGGAAAGTTACTTAAGCAGCAAACTCATCATGCTATCGACACGTTAGATATTGCATTTGAAGAGGTCAACGCCCTTAGCTATACCCCTAGGGGCACGGTTCGTATTACCACTCCTCGCTTCGCCTTCCAACAGCTTTTGGCGCCTTGTTACCAAGAGTTTTGCGAGCGCTATCCAGACTTAAAGCTTGAGGTATCGATAAACGATGCAGCCGTAAATTTGATTACCGATGGGATGGATGTGGGTATTCGCTTTGGTGATAGGATAGAAGAAGGCATGGTGGCAAAGCGATTAACTAAAGCCACTAAAGAATGTTTGTTCTGCTCACCTCACTACGCTAAAAAGTATGGCATTCCCTCGTCTATTGATAGCCTTCAGCAACACAAGCTCATTCAATATCGTTTTATTACCTCTAACAAACTTGCGCCACTTCATCTGTGGCAAAACCAGCAAGCTGTCAGTGTTTCAATGCCGATTGCTATGGTAGTCAACGATACAGATTTGATGATTGATGCTGCCAAAAAAGGGTTAGGTATAGGAAGAATTGTTGAACCTATGGTGGATGAATTATTTGAAACTGGCGAGCTTGTTCCCGTACTTAAAGAGAACTGGTTTCCTTATTCAGGGCTATTTATGTATTTTCAGCAACATAGTCAAAAGGCCCAAAGAATTAGGGCCTTAATCGACTTTCTTGAAGAAAAACACGCAGTTTTACGCTAGCGCCTGTTGGTTTTTACTGTGCATCAAATCTCAACAGGCGTTAGTAACTTGTTTGCTTTCAGTGCGCTAGGGTATCGTTTTTAACTTGCTGCAGATCCGCCAAGCGGTCTTTCGCATTTTCTGGCGCAATCGCTAAAATATCGCGACTGCCCGCCTCTTCTCTTTTTTCTAATGTCACTGAAGTAATCAGCCATTGCCCTTCTATCTTTCTAAAAGTGAAGTGGTAGATGCCCGAAACTTGCCAAAAACCATCATGCCCTAGCCAATGACTGGCAGTAAAGGGCACGTTAGCAAACGCTATATCTTCTTTTCGATTAATACTGGGGTTCCCCAAGTAGTGAAATGTTTTATCAAAACCAGGCAAAAAAGCCGCCCAGTTTTGCATCAAGACCTCACGTTTTTGGGTTACCGCTTCTCCCCCAAACAAACTGGTGTAGTCTGTTGTTACATGTGGGGCAAACAGTAAGGTTAAGTATTCATAAGCATTGTTGTCAGCTAATGCTGAAAAGCTATTAAGGTTGCTGTGAATACTTGCAATGTCTTTATCACGGTTCGAATGGGATGTGGCGGCATGGCCCATAGTAAAAACTCCAACTAACATGACACAAATTATGGCTTTAAATTTCATTTCTGAGCCTTTAATAGGTAAACACTCGCCCTACAATGCGCTGTCGAAGTGAGAAACTGCGGCGTTAACGGCTTTTTCAACGGCTTCAGGTTGGTCGTAGAAGTCAAATTGATTGATGTTATCTAGCCAAATTGCATTTACCGAATCAGTCGCGTTTTCCAAATACTGATGTGCACCTTGTGGCAGCGCCATCGCTTCTGATGCAACCATTAAAACCGGTATAGTCTGTTTTGATGCACTTAACTGCGCATTATAATTAAGCCAACCGCTCCATGACGTCACGTTGAATTTGTTGTCGTAGGCAGGCAACAAACCTCGTGATTGCTCAGTGTAGTAAGGTGCGTTATACATCAAGGCGTTTTCATTGGTTAAACTTGCCGCTTCTATAACTAATGGCTCGGATTTGTCTTTCTCTGCCGCTGCTAACGCAAGTAATTGATTGCGATTTTCTTCACCGCCATAAATGGCTGTTGCCATTGCTTCATCATGTAACCAGGGGGCCACTACTGCCACCGCGCCTAACCGTGTATTTTGGCTTAATTGAGTATTTTGAACCGCAGCATCAAGCATATAGCCCGCTGAGGCACAAATGGCCAAGCCAGCAATACGGCTGTAGTCCACCTGCGCGACGTTTGATAGCGCTTTGATAACAGCCTGTATATCTTGCGTTTTACGAACAGGGTCTTCAAGGTACGCAGTTTGGTTGTCATCGGTATCTCTTGACGCTCCCCAACCTCTAAAATCAAATGTAACAGCAGCGTAGCCTCGCTCGGCTAGTGCCTTTGCATAAACAGCTGGCATTTGCTCTTTTACTGATGTCCATGCACCTGTAACAACGACCACTGGTGGATTAGTAATACCTTTTGGCAGGTATAAATTTGCAGCCAAGTTGCCCACTTCTGTGTTTAACGTGATATTTTCCATTTGAAATCCTTGCTGGTTGTATTGACGATGACTATTTTTGTTTTCACTGCTTAACTGCGCGTGATTAGCGCTTAGTTGTTCAATGCCTGCTCGGGCTTGGTTTAACGCGTCTGTTTGCGATGGTTGTTGAGCGTGTGATACGCCCGGTTGTAATATGACCAGTGGCGATATCAAAAGTGACTGTGCAAATACTGTTATGGTAGGTTTAAGCATTTTTGCTGCGCTCTTTAAGTGAAGAATCAATGAACACAGAATATGAAATATTGCGCCTTAGTTATTGCACATTAATGCTAATTATTTGTAGGTTATTGCTAAAGGAAACATAAAGCTTGAAGTCACGTTTAGCCTTTTTTGATCATGCGACACATCAACCTTCATCGTGCAAAGACGTACTAGATATTGCGTTTTCAAACGACGGTCTCGATTGGAAAGGCATCATTTTAGAGAAAGGAAAGTCGCCTCACTTTTACCCTCAAAATGTGTATACCCCTTATTTCTATTTCGCACTCGCCCTTGAAAGCGATCTGAATTGGAACATAGAAGCGAATGGAAGTATGGTTTCTTTAAAAACCAGTCCGGGAAACATTTGGATAAATCCACCTAAAACGCCTTTTACACACGACATATCCGAGCCTTGTTATTTTGTTATTTTAGCGGTTGAAGAGCGTGTATTTTTAGACGCATGTCCGTTTAAGGTAGAACAAGATCAGCTGCAGTTTCTGAACAACTATAACGTGGAAGACGAGACCATAAAGGGGCTAATTGAGCTTCTGTTATTAGAGACACAAGCAAAGGGTCGTAATGGGAAAGCCTATTTAAGTAACTTATTGTCTGCACTTTCTGCTCATTATATCCAAAATTATTCAAATTACCGCGACCTTCAAGATGCCTCTGCAAAGAGTGTCAAAATAGGCAAGTCACAGATAGATAAGATTGAGCAATATATTAAAGAAAATATCGGCAGTACCATTAGCGTAGATGCGCTGGCCGAGCTTGTTTTTTGCAGCAAGTTCCACTTTTTAAGAGAGTTTAAAAAGAGTGTTGGGGAAACACCTTACCAATTTATTACCCAATACCGTGTTGAGCAAAGTAAAAAATACTTACTCGCGAATACTCAGTCCATGAGCGACATCGCGTTATCATTGGGATTCAATGATCAATCTCACTTCAGTCGTGTTTTCAAAAATCACGAAGGCATTACCCCAAGTCAATTCATTAAACAATACAGCACGTAGAATAAACTACTTTGGACACTACCTACTCAATAAAGCCCTTGCTAAGACTTTATAGGTAACTGCCCTAATGCCGCTGCGCATGCCAAGCCAATGGCAAACGTCATCGCCACACTGGTGAAGGTGCCCAAAAGTACATATTCAGTTAATTTTCTGTCTTGGTGTTTAGTAAGATCACCGAAGCGAAATATAGATTTCGCCGCAATAAGAAAACCTATGGCAGAAAACTGATTTAACAACACAAACGTTAACATGAGTACACGTTCTAAATAGCCAATTCGTTGACCTGCCAGTGATAAAGTTTGTTGTGCCTCTGTACTTATTGTGGGCGGATCATTGGGGTGAGAAGACGGCATTTTGTTAGCTAGTACTTCATCGCTCCAAGGCGACAGCAGCTGTTTAATAATAACTGAACTGGGCTTGAGTACCGCCAAATAGGCCAAGAGCACTAATAGATGCGATGTACCTATCTGCTGAAGTAGTCCCACTGCCTCGCGCCACTGATTGGTGGCATACAAAAATACGCCTAAGATCACGACAATGTGCGCTATTTGATCGATAACAAAAGACGTGGTGTTTTGCTTACAATACGATTTAATCACGTCAATTTTGAAGTGAGAAACGGCGACTACAATTGCCCCAATACCTATACTTGCGATACTTATCGTTGATGAAAACAAGAACATTGCTGCTGCCGCGAGTATACCGTGTATGATTGCGTGTAGGTATAAGGGCAAAGCCAGTGCGTGTCGTTCGTTTCTTTGTTGTACCCAGGTAAACGGTTGAAAATAAAAGTCTGCTAATAGATGCGCTAACACAAGTGCCACCAGCAGTTGAGGTTCAGCAAGCATTTGGTTCTCCTGTCACAAGCATTATGTTTTTTGCATAACCCGTCATCACGTTAGTCTTCCTTGGTCAATTGTTCCGTTTTTAATGAGGTTCCTTCTTGAACCCATAACGTGAGCGCTCTCTCCATATAGTCGAGATATTCTGCTATCAGTTTATAGTTACTGGCATTGAGAATTCGACTTACATTACTGCGATTTTTATCTAGTATGGCCGCTACACTTTCATGGCTCTTATCCGTGGCTTCAAGATACGCGAGTAAGGTTTGCGACTGGGTTTGTGTCAGTCCATTGATATGCGCGTCGGCAAAACGTGTTAAGAGCTGCGTTTTGTCGTCGAGTGTTTGTTCACCGCTACAAAAAGTAAGATGGTGCGGCTTTATGTTATCTAACCCTCGTCCTGACAACACAAATGCGTCTCCAGTCCCAGTTTTTACTTCTGAAGGGCGAAATTGCGCTTCTCCCACAGCAACACTCATTCGCACGTCTACGCCTGAAGCGTGCGCCTTGAGTGCTAGCCGCAATCCAACTGCGGCTGCAATGCTATGCTGTGGTTGTGCAACAACTAGCTGGAATGCGTCTCCTCGATAAATATCAAAGTCTCCACCGTAGTACTCGGCGTAGTATGTTAAACGCTCTCTCAGCGTAGCAATTATCTCTCTGAATTCAGCATCAGAATAAGACTGAGAGTTGGAGACGTCACCGGTAATCACACCAGCGCGCTTTTTTGTATTGCTTGTTAAAGCACTCTTTCTTGTCATTTCACTATGCGCCGCGTTGTCTTTTCTACTTTCAATAGACACTTTTTTCCCGTTCAGGGGTCCACTATGACACGCTACCATCTCAAATTCAAAAACAATCACACAGCAAAATGTGATTATTATTAATCACAAATTCACATGTGACTAAATTGCGTAACGGAAAGCAAAATATAACAAAGAACGTATAGCGGCTGTTGATTAAGTAGAATACTTATTCTACCCTGGAGTAGAATATTCATTCTACTTAAAATCTGTTTAATTGGATAACAAGCGATGTGCCAAGCAGACGAAAATAACAAACGCTTTCGAGGAGACCCGGTATGACCGCGCCCAAACAATCTGAGTTAGCTTCGAAACTAGAGCAAGCTTTTGCCCTTTACGGATTCGCAGAGCCTAATGTGGCTAAACTCAAGGACTACACTGGCACCACACTTAAAACCTTGTACAAATACTTCCCTTCAAAAGAAGACATGATTATTGGCGCGCTTGACTATCGTCACAGCCGTTACATCGCGTTTCTGGAAGAAAACTGTCCCTCGACGCGTAACGAAGCAATTAACCACATATTTGAACGCTTGTCGGTGTGGCTAACGACATTCGCTCCCAGAGGTTGCATGTCATTGCAGGCTTTGGCGAGTTACCCCAATAATCTTCAAATTGAAACCGCTGTGAACAACCACAAACACGCGGTGCTAACGTGGCTGAATGAAAAGCTCGAAGACCCAGCCCTTTCAAACAGCGTGTTCCTGCTACATGAGGGCATGTCATCAGCATGGCCAACGATTGGTGATAAAGCGTTAACCGCAGCGAAAGGCGCACTAACAGTGCTACTTGATTAGCCCTTCTTAGCACTTGCATCAACCATTACCTTTCTCGTCTAAAGCAAAAATTCTGGAGGACAATATGAAATCATTGCCAAATGAAATGTACGGCGTGCAGTTAACCAAACATGGCGATCTCGACGCGCTTACATTTAACGAAAACATACCTTTGCCTACACTCAGCGACAACGATGTACTTATTGAAGTACGCGCTGCGGGGGTAAACAACACCGACTTAAATACGCGAAAAGGTTGGTATTCCAAAGGCGACAACAATGCAGAAGATGCTGGATGGGCCGGCAATGCGTTAAACCTACCTCTAATTCAAGGCGCCGACGTATGTGGCTATATTACCGCTGTGGGTAATAACGTGAGCAAAGAACGTATTGGTGAACGCGTCATCATTGAGCCTTGTTTGGTAGAAGTTGACAGTAAACCGCTAAGTACCCCTTGGTATTTCGGCTCGGAATGCAATGGAGGTTTCGCACAGTTTACTAAAGTCGCATCGCGCCACGCCCATGCAGTAAATTCAACGATGACAGATGTGGAACTAGCCTCGTTCCCCTGCTCTTACTCTACAGCCGAAAACATGCTGCACAGAGCAAACGTAAAAACAGGTGAGCGAGTATTTATAACCGGTGCCTCGGGCGGCGTAGGCTCAGCTGCCGTACAACTCGCTAAAGCACGTGGCGCCTATGTTGTTGCAGTAACCAGCGAACAAAAGCAATCAGCCATACAAGCATTAGGCGCCGACAAGACCGTTTTGCGTGATGAAGATTGGCAACACATGGCAGAAAGCGAGCCGTTCGACGTTGTTATCGACCTTGTTGCTGGCCCACGATGGCCTGAGCTACTTGAGATCCTAAAACCGTTTGGTCGCTACGCGACGTCGGGCGCAATTGCTGGTCACGACGTCTCTTTGGATGTACGGACTCTGTATTTGAAAGATTTAACTCTATTAGGCTGCACTATTTTAGGACATGATGTATTTGCCAACTTAGTAAAACACATCGAAGCAGGCAATATTAAACCACTTGTATCGAGCACATTCCCACTAAGTGAAATACACCAAGCGCAGCAAGAATTTGAGCAGAAAAAACACATTGGTAAGATGGTATTGACGTTACAGCCCAAATAACGTCGATATGCCCGAGAGAACGTAAACCAAAGCTCTTTAACGACGGGCGCTCCTATGAGCTTCGCCGAGTAAATGCTTGGCGAAGCTCTTAATACTAATTCTTACACAACTGAGCATAATTTTCTGCCAGCATATCTTGCGCGATAACGTGCTTCGTCGGCTCGTTCAACAAGCCAGGGCATTATAAGAAAAGCCACTGCTAATCGCGTTTTCAAACATAGGTATTTGTTTTTGTACTCTTTGTAACATTAGGTACTATTTCCTGACATTTTAGACCTGTACTTTGGTACAGCCTGTAAAACGCAGGCGTCTAAAAACAAAAGGAAATATAATGAAAAGCTCATCGCGTTCACACTAACAATTTGCGCATTTAATGCGTTTGCTGATAACTGTGTTTACAACTGCCCCACTGGTCAATCTGGACAAACCATTACCCGTTCCATTTACACCCTAAACAATAATGCACAAACAAAGTTCGCCAACTGGGTGGCCTATCATGTAACCCCAAGCACTATTGACGGCCCATCAAGAAGTCGTAATTGGAAAGCTGACCCTTCAATTAACTCTGCGAATACTTTAGAGCCGAACGATTACAGCGGAGCATGGGCTACAATTGGCACTGACCGCGGCCATCAAGTTCCTCTTGCTTCGTTCAGCAACACAGCCGATTGGCAAATGTTAAATTATTTATCAAACATTACACCTCAAGATTCAGACCTAAACCAAGGTCCTTGGGTGGATCTAGAAAATGCGGTGCGTGATGTAGTGAGAACTGGGCAAGACGTTTATGTGGTTTCTGGGCCGTTATATGAGTGGTATTTCGCTACTCTGCCAGAGGCAGATGAGTCGCACAGCATTCCTAGTGGATATTTTAAAGTCGTCATTACCGATGTTAACGGCTGGGTGGAAGCCTCTGCTTTCATCCTAGAGCAAAACGCAGCTCGCAGTGATAACTTTTGCGCAACTGAGGTAACGGTTAATGAAGTTGAATCCAGAACAGGTCTAAACATTATGCCGTCACTACCAAGCTATAAAGAAAATGCTGTTGAAGGGGGATTAGGAGGCTTAACCGCTGCGCTCGGCTGTTAATAACGCATCTAAAAAGGCAGGGATGCCTACCTCTTTTTAAATGGCTGCTGTAAAAGCGCAATGATACTTGCGTTCTTCTTAGTGGCTGGCACGTCTTTTTGACCAATGGGCAATGTTTCGTCGCTAAACGCAGCGCGAGGCGTAAAACTATTAAACAGCCTATCCCACCACGATACGCTAAACCCGTAGTTCGAATTAGATTCATTTTTAGCCTGGCTATGGTGAATGCGATGTAAGCGCTGTGTGATTAGCACAAGCCCAATTCTATCATCCCACTTTTGTGGCAACCTAATATTGGCATGATTAAAAAGGGCAAAGCCATTTAGCGCCACTTCAAAGATAACAATAGCAATAGCAGGCACGCCCAGCATCACCACCGCCGCGGCTTTAATACCTAAACTCATAGCAATTTCAACTGGATGAAAGCGAAGACCTGTAGTGGTGTCGACATGACTATCGGCATGATGCATTTTATGAAAGCGCCACAACATAGGTACGGTATGAAAAAGTCGGTGCTGCCAATAGATAAGCATATCAAGTAGTAAAACACTTAACGTTACGATGGCTATATGAACAAGATACGTTGATGAATTATTGAGAGGCTCACCACTGTTTAGCAGTTGATTGGAGCTTGAAGCGTCAGCCGGCACGGCATCCAGTAAAACGTTGAACACACCTATGCCTTTCTGCTGCGCCCATAAAGACACACCAACGAGTGTGGCCGGAAGCAAAATACGCGATACCAGCGCCCCCATTACCACCATGGACAAGTTACCCAACCAGCGTGTTTTCCTACTAAGCACGGCTTCACGCGCTGGCAACAGTGCTTCAAGTACTGCCATAAGCACAAAAACGCCAAGAAATACGCTTAAGCGAATAACCGCGGTATTATCCAAAGCAAATTACCTTTATCACGTTAATTACTTTCAAAATTCAGATTACTTTTACTGCTACGAGAACTTTCACCATCATTCATAATCTGAAGAAGGCACTGTACGTTCTGACTTAGCAGCGTCGCGCTCTACCCTATGAAGCGTAGAAAAGCCCCCTACTATGCGAGTAATGACTGTTACGGCACAGGCTGCAGCGAACACATAGGCAAGCGTTGCAAAATACTGCGGCCAAATACAGAACGCCAAAAACACCAAAATGGTTTCAGTGCCTTCGGTTAACCCCTGCATATAATAAAAGCTTTTGTTAGCAAACTGGGGCCTATCTATTTGAAACTTCTCTGCTGCAATGGCAAAGGCTAAAAAACTGCTGCCAGTGCCAATAAAGGTAGCTAACAGCACCATTGCTGCTATGCCCCACTCTTGAGGGTTAGCAATGCCAAACGCCAAAGGAATAGAAGCGTAGAATACAAAATCTAAGCAAATATCTAAAAAACCACCCGCACTACTGCTACTTTGCTGATAGCGCGCCAATTCACCGTCAATTCCATCAAAAACACGATTCAATATGATGCAGGCTAGCGCCATATTCCACCAGTTAAGAATAATAAAGGGAAGCGCAAGAACACCGATGACAAACCCGGCAAGCGTAACCTGATTTGGGGTAACGGCCTTGCTGTCTAGCGCTTTTATCAACGGTTTTAAAAGTGGCTTTATAAAAGGGGTAACTTTGGCATCTAACATGTCATGTCTCTTTACTCGCTCTGCAGTATTTTTTTACTATTTCAGTACTACTTTCAGCAGTACCTATGTAATACCGCTATAAAATTTCTATGACGTTGCCGCCTGCGGCTAGCGCATCATCTTTATCGTGTGTCACTAATACTGCGGGAATATTACGTGCTTTTAGCTGCGAAAACGTCCAGCTGCGAATTTGACTTCGAAGGGCTACATCTAGTTTGCTGAACGGCTCGTCAAGCAATACCACATCAGGCTCAGAAGCTAACGTTCTGATAAGGCTTACTCTGGCCTGCTGACCACCAGAGAGCGTATTCACAGTCCGGTCAGCGATGCCGTCAAGTTCGACGGCCACTAATAACGCGTTTATGGCGTCGTGTTTCAATTGCTTGTTTTTATATGCCTTATCAGGCATAGCGAACGCAATGTTTTCGCCCACGGTCATGTGTTCAAATAAAAGCGCATCTTGAAACATAATACCCACTTTGCGAAGGTGCGCATCGATTTCGTTTATCACCACGTGGTTAATTTTAATTTGTCCAGTAACGCTAAAGGGGGCCTGAAGCTGTCCGGCGATGGCTTGAAGTAAAGTAGACTTACCTGCGCCGCTAGGTCCCATAACGGTCAGCACTTCTCCCTTTGCTACCTCAGCACTTAACTGAAGCAGCGGCTTGTCATCGCGATAAATAACGATGTTTTCTAAACTAAGCACTATAAATTACGCCCTTGTAGTTTTTGTTCTTGTTTTTATGTTAGCCATGCGCTTTTACTGCACCGGGTCTGCAGAACGATTGCTGTGAGTATCTGATACCAGCATTTGCCTACTTCGTCTTCTCATTGCAATTGCAGGCATGCACCAAGCGATCATAAAGCCAATTAACGGCATTACCGCTTGAATAATGACATACACCGCAGTAAGTCGCGTACTGCTCCCCGATACCGACGCTACAGCCTCGGTAGTAACAGTAGGGAGCGTCCCGCCAGACGCCAGCAAGGTAGGTAAATACTGGCTAAAACTAATCGCCAGCCCCAACGCCCATGCCACCATAATGGCGCTGAACAACGAAGGCAGCTTAACATGATAAAACACCTGCCACGGCGTTTTGCCCAAGCTCTGCGCCACCATGGCGTATCGGTTGTCGAACTTCCTATACGCCACCGCCATCGATAAAAACACGTAAGGCACAACATAAACCATGTGCGCTACATAGGTGTGAAACCATACGGCGTTTTGAAAAACAAGCTGCTGGAACCAGACCAGACCGTATAGGAAAGCTACGCCAGGTACCAATAGTGGCAAAAATAGAGAGACAGAAAATGCATTCGAAGCAACAGCACGCGCTGGCTTTAACTGTTCGCTTTCCAGGGTAAATAAAACAAGTACCAATGAAGTTGTACTCACCAGCGCGCCAAGCAATAAGGTATTAATAAGCGGTGTTGTCAGCGCACTTGTTGCCGTACTCCAGTGCAACAGTGTTAGCCCCTCTGGCAATAACAGCGGGAAATGCCATTGCTTAGCAAAGGAGTACACAACAACCGTGTATACCACTGTGCAAATCAAGATAATGTAAAACGCCATGATGACAAAACCACACGCGCGTAACACTGCATCGGCAAAATATCGATTACCACCTGAAAGGCTGCGCTTACCGGTGTATGCCACTAATCGCTCTATCCCCAAAAACAATACTACCGCCACCGCTGATACTGCCACCTGAACCACAGCAGCGCTACTTGCAAGCAGTCGCATGGACAAATCAATATGATTAAACCAGTGCATAATGGCGACAGCCAAAGTGCTCGGGTTATTTGGGCCTAGAATAAGTGGAATTTCTACATTTGAAGTGGCGAAAACTAGTACTGCTAAAAGCGGTAACTTTATCTGGGAAAAAATTGTCGGCAGCACCAGTTTAAAAAAGCTCGCAGTAGGCGAATAACCTAACGCTGTCCCCACCTTTACATACCCCGTGAGTTTCTTTTTCACCAGCGGCTGAGACATAACGCTTAGCGTCATTAACAAAATAAACGGCAGCTCTTTCAGGCTAAGCGCGATAAGTATACTTAGTCCTAGACCGTCATAAAGTAGCGTTCCATCATTCGCAGCGGGCAATGCCATTTCGCTGATTTCATTAACAAAGGGGGTTGTGAAAGCATGACTAAAATACGCATTCAAGCGCGTGGTAGTTGCTGCAAATATACCAGAAGGGCTAACTACAAATAAAAGGGAAATGGCCGCAGCCGCGTGGGGAAACACCAGAAACGGGCTTAACACACCCTGAATTTTTCCTAGCAGGGAAGATTGGTAAAACGTGGCGAGAATACAAAACGCTGCTATTACGGCTAAAAGGGTTGAGCCTATGCCCGTAAAAAGCGACAACCACATCATTTGCCAAATGTCTGGAAGACCGAATAGCGTAGCAAACACTTGCGTTGAAAAGGTGTTTGCGCCGATAGCTGGGAAATTACCTAACGCAGGAAATATTACCCCTACCAGCCCTGCCAATACGGGAATACAAAGTAAAAGTAGCAAGCACCAGCGTGCAACAAGTGTAATGTGAGTAAACATTAGTAGCGAGCCCCGTAACGTTCATACCAGGCTTCGCGCAATTTATCAGTCCAGCTTGCATGGGGTTCGGCTAACAGCACCGCTGACTGAGATTTGTCGAGGGCAGATTTGTGCACAGACTCGTCTTTAAACAGCATAGCTTGTGCTTGTGTCAGCGATGCCATATCAAGAACCGTATCATCGCCCCACACCGTCAGCTTTTGCTTCTCGGCCTGAGCTTCTGGCGAAAGCAAAAAATTTACTACTGTCTTTGCTGCTGTTTTGTTTTTCGAATTGTAGGTCAGCCCCACAAAATGGACATTAGCAAGGCTACCGTCTTGCATGGCATAGGTGCGAACATCGTCGGGTAGATCAAAGCGATTTACCGCTGATGGAATTTCAGCGGCGGTAAATGAAAACGCGAGTGTTAACTCACCTGTGCCAACCAAGCGTTGAAGTTGTGAGGCTTGGCGAAGCATATACTCACCTTGCTGCCACATAGTGGGATGCAATTGGTCCAAATAAGCCCAAAGTGCGGGCAATACAGCCTGAAGAGACGATTCGGTAACAGGTAGGTAAAACAAAGACTGCTTATCGCCGTTAAGTGCAATTGCTGCGTATTTTATAAAGCTAATGCCTAAATAATCGCTCGGCACTGGATAAGTGAAGCGTCCTGGCGCTTTTTGAGAGAACCGAAGCAGTTCATTAATGGTTTGCGGAGGTGCAGTGCCTAACGCTTTCATGTGCGCGCTACGATAATAAAACACCATCGACGCCTTACCCCACGGCGCTTCCATACCAAGCGTGGGTTCGCCAAAATCGGTTACCATGGCAGAGTTCTTTTCCGGGCGAGTTAGCGCGAAATAATCAAGTTCTTTAACCCAGTCTTTAGCGAGCAAGCCATGCTTTTTCATTGCCGCAAAGTTTTCGCCATTTATCCATATTAAATCTACGCTGCCGTTATCGTGATTACCGGCCGCTTTTTCTGCTAATACGCGTGACACGGCGTCACTGGTATCAGCAAGCTTAACGTGCTGCAGTTCAATGTTAAAACGCTGGCTAACTTGCGCCGCTACCCATTGCAAATAACCATTCACTTGAGCGCTTCCCCCCCATGCATGAAAACGTACCAGAGGTTTGCTTTGTGTGTCGTCTTTAGGCGATTGATGCTGGCTCTGTATTTCATTGCCAGAAACATCAACACTGGGAATATCAAACGGTAGCGCAAATGAATGAGAAGCCGTGATTAGCTGAGAACTGAAAACAGCTGACGCCAGTGCCAGCCCCTTAATGAGGCGACTAAACTTGCCAAAGCGGCGTAAACAAGCCGCTTTCGTGCTAACTAAAGCGCTATTGCGTGGCATTGAGTGCCCAGTTGTAATCTAAGAATTCTAACTCTGCGTTATCTTGCTCAAGCACTGAAACCTGCTGACTCGATAGGTTTAATGCATCCTTGTATAACAGCAAAAATTGGCTGAGATTTTCCGTGTTCACGTTTTTAATGCCTTGCCAACTTTCACTTTTCCGATTGGTGTTTTTTTCAAAATCTTCGCTGTACCAGTCGAATATTTTTGAAAGCTTCAAGGTGTTACCGTCCATTCTGTTGCGAGACGTATCGGCTAAAAAACGCTTGGTTTGTGCGTCAAGCTGGCTATCTAGCCTTGCGCCAACATACGCTTCTTCTCGCAGCGCAGGGCAACCAATACTGGCACAGTTTACGGCGAAATGAATTCGAGGTTCGTTATATCCTTCCGTGGTTTTATTTTGTCCGCGAATAAGTTCGTGCTCTATTTCATCCAGCGTACGGGTTTTACCAAGTAGCGGCGCAATTTCCTTTTTCCATGGCGACGAGAAAAAGCTGCCTAAATCGCGAATAGACTCAATCTTAGGGTATTCGTTAAGAATAAGGTCAACGGTGTAGGCATTGTAAGCATTTATGAGAAATGCCAGTTGGTCAGCCTTGCTCCAGCCGTCAAAGGTACTTTTTTCTACCTTAGCTAAGCTATTTAAATACTGAGTTAAACGTTCCCTATCTTGTTTAAACCCATGGTAATCAACTTGCGTGCTGGCACCATTGTCTATGGTTTTCACATGCTCGCTTAGCAACGCACTAAACGGTTCATGTAGCCTGTTCAATTGCTTTGGCACCGCTTCATCAGAGAGAGCAGAAAAGCTTACGCTTGCAGCAAGCAGCATGATGCTGCTTACTGCCAATCGACCAAATTTTCTACTAGTGATTCGTCTGGACATCGCGATTACTCTTGTCATGACTTGTTCTCTCGCCATCACCAATGCGTTTTTCACCGCTAAGCCTTTTGTCACCGCTAATGCTTTTTTCACATTAACTACCCTCTGCGCCACGTGTGGAATTTCTCTACATAGCTGAGCAATTTTTCAGGCGCGTTTGCGCGCTTCCAATTCCCTGCTGCATACTTTGCGCCTTCGGCCCATGTTGGGTAAGCGTGGATAGTGCCAAGGATCTTGTTTAACCCTAGATCGTGCTTCATCGCAATAACAAACTCAGCCAGTAAGTCTCCTGCGTGTTCCGAGACGATAGTAACGCCCAGTATCTTGTCTTTACCCGGTGGCGTGAGTACTTTAATAAACCCTTTTCTGGCACTTTCCGCAACAGCACGATCTAACTCTGCAAACTCGTATCGCGTTACTTCAACGTCAATGTCTTGCTCGGCAGCGTCACGCTCGTTAATGCCCACGCGCGCTACTTCCGGATCGATGAAGGTTGTCCATGGGATAACGCGATAATCAACTTTGAATTTTTTAAACGTGCCGAAAAGTGCGTTGACTGCAGCGTACCATGCCTGGTGGGCGGCCACGTGGGTAAATTGATAAGGCCCTACTACATCGCCAGCGGCAAAGATATTAGGCATCAGGGTTTGCAAGTATTCGTCTGTTTCAATTGTTCTATCAAATTGAATACCTAAGTCTTCCAGACCAAAACCATGTAAACGGGCTTTTCGTCCCACAGCCACAATGACTTCGTCGTAGGCGATAGTAGATTCAACACCCTCTTTCGCTACAACAAGTACTTTTTCACCGTCTTGTTGTTCAAAGCGAAGCGCATCATGGGACGTCAATACGTTTACGCCGCTCTCTCTAAGCACAGACTCAGCATACCCCGCCACATCCGCATCTTCTCGGCCCATTAAACGCGGGGCACGCTCAACTTGCGTTACGTCACTGCCAAGGCGTGAAAAGGCTTGGGCGAGCTCACAACCAATAGGTCCGCCACCTAATACGATTAAACGTTTTGGCGCGTCTTCAAGTTCAGCAAACTTGGTCCACAAGGTATCAGAGGTGACATAGCCGCTTTGCTCAATGCCTGGTAATTCGGGAATAAATGGTGCTGCACCTGTAGCAACCACAATATTTTTTGTGGTTAATGTTTGGGTACCGCCATCGTTCTTTTTAATTTCGACTGTCCATGGGTCGATGATCTTCGCATAGCCTTTTACAACATCAACGCCCAAGCTAGTGTAACGCTCTACACTGTCATTAGGCGCGATTGCCGCAATCACTTCGTGCACACGTGCCATCACCCTTTTAAACGACATAGCGGGTGTTACCGGCTCTAAACCATAGTTATCAGCATGACGCATTTGATTGGCCACTTTTGCCGTTTTTATAATGGCTTTGCTCGGTACGCAGCCGTAGTTAAGACAGTCGCCGCCCATTTCGCCAGCTTCTACCAGCGTGACTTTTGCTTTCACCGCCGCAGCAATATAGCTGGTAACCAAACCACCCGCACCCGCTCCAATAACCACTAAGTTGCGATCAAACTTCTTTGGCTTGCTGTAGCCTTTGTAGACGCGACGGCGATTGACTACTGCTACGATAGCTTTAGCTATCCAAGGGAATATGCCTAAAAGTACAAATGAAAAGATAAGCCCAGGCGAAACAATGCCAGACAAACTGTCTATTTGCGCAAGTTGAGTACCCGCATTTACATATACAGCGGTGCCCGCAAGCATGCCCACTTGGCTTACCCAGTAGAATGTCCAGGTTTTAAGTGACGTTAGCCCCATCAACAGGTTGATCAGGAAGAACGGAAATACTGGCACCAAGCGCAGGGTAAATAAGTAAAACGCACCTTGCTTTTCCACGCCCTCATCAATCTTTTTAAGCTTTTCTTTAAACTTATTTCGCACGGTGTCGCGTAATATGAAGCGTGAAACTAAAAACGCCAGTGTTGCCCCTACGCTCGAGGCAAACGATACAATAACTAAGCCTTGAACCAGGCCAAACAAAGCCCCTGCTGCCAGGGTCAAAATAGCCGCCCCCGGCAAAGAAAGTGCAGTTACGGCAACATAAATGGCAAAGAACACACCAATACTTAATACCGGGTTTTGAGCAATCTGCGATTGAAACGTATCTAG
>Ga0208523_1000040_pt1 | contig 29227 bp, 29 predicted proteins | sample ETNtaG_17_FD_185770 | JGI IMG/M metagenome (GOLD analysis project Ga0208523, IMG submission 185770) | Marine microbial and viral communities from oxygen minimum zone, Eastern Pacific Ocean - ETNP201302PF82A (SPAdes) (version 2) | ecosystem: Environmental > Aquatic > Marine > Oceanic ...
CTTCTTATACACACGTTTCCAATCAGTTTGATGGTAGTTTAATTTTTAGAACATCTGATGGAGATACAAATGGTCCTTCGCTTGGTGATAGAATGATAATTGCTAAAAATGGTTATGTTGGTATTGGAACCAATGATCCAAATGCTAGATTACATGTTGCTAGTAATGGTGGTTCTATGACCATAGAAGGTACAGATCATTGTTATATACAATTATACCCAGATGGATTGTCTTCTGGAAGAAAAGGTTATATTGGATATTCTAGCGCTAATTCTAATGCTTTACAAATTGTAAATCAAAATGCTGATAGCGTTCAATTAGCAACAAATGGTACTGTCAAATTTTCTATTACAAGTGGTGGAAATGTAGGTATTGGAAGTGAATCTCCAGGTAAAAGATTAGAAGTTCATGGTGATATTTGTTCTGTATCTGGTAGTAAAGCAATTAGTATGCTTGCTGGTGGTACATCTACAGCGAGTATTTGGACTAATAATAGTTATTCTTCAGGTAATAGTGGTGCTAATTGGGGAGAAGCAATGGTATTTAGTGGACAAAATGTTGGTATTGGTATTGATAATCCATCTTTTAAATGTCATATTAGTGGGTCTGGTGGTGCTTATTCTGCAATGTTACGTGCTTATCATCACTCTGATCAGGAGTGGAAACATCACGGTATGACTTGGAGTACTAGTGGACATGCTATAGGACTTAAAGTTGATGAGGGTATTATTTCTCAAAGAATGTACATTATGTCTGATTCAAGAATTAAGAAAGATATTGTTGATGTGGAAGACGACCAAGCATTGGTACAACTTAGACAATTGAAACCTAAGAAATATAAATACAAAGATAGTTTGATATACGGAGAAGGCGAAGTTCATGGTTTTATTGCACAAGAAGTTTTTTCAATCATTCCATCTTCATGTACACTTGTAGATGACTATATACCAAATATTTTGGTTTCTGCAAATATAAGTTCGATAGAAACAGATTCTTGTATTTTAACTACACAAGCAGACCACCAATTACAAGCAAATGATATAATTTCTTGTCGCGATTCTAAAAATAATTATATAAACGATATAACAGTTGTTGAAATAATAGATTCAAAAACAATAAAAATAAATAAAACATTTCCAACAGAATCGACCACATTTATAGACGAAAATGGTTTCCAAGAAGAAAATGTAATTTTCATTTACGGAAAGAAAGTAAATGATTTTCATAATCTAAATAAAGATACGATATGGACACTGGCCACTGCAGCACTACAAGAAGTGGATCGTCAACTACAAGCAGAAAAAGTGAAAGTAGCAACATTAGAAACAGAAAATACCGATTTAAAAAATAAAGTTGAAAATCTTGAGACAAAAATGTCGTCATTGGAAGAAGAATTGGCAACAATTAAAGCACATTTAGGATTGTAAGTAAATTTTTATCGTAAATTTCCAATTTTTTTAAAATATAATTATTATTATTATTAAGTTAAAATCGTAATAGTTATATTCATTTAAAGTGTGATAAAAATTGATTATTATAATAATGTAAATATTATAATAAAATGGATAGACTAGAATATGATAAAATACAAAATAAATTAGAATTAATTTTAGATAACTATAATTTCTTTGAAAAGAACAAAATTTTAAAAAATGATTTTGATATTGAAACAAATATAATTTTTAAAAATTTTTTAAATTCTTTCAGAAATTTAATAAAAGAAGATAATAAAAAACAATTTAATATTTTACAAAAATTTTTTCTAAATTTTACAGAAAATGATTTTTTAGAATTAAATACAGATATTCATTCATACGCTAACTTTGATAAAGATAGAAAATGGTTACAAACAGGCTATCCTATATTAGCACGTTGGACAGATTATTACACATTAGGAAAAGATACACGAAATCTTGTATTTAATATTATACAAAGTAAAATGAATATAACTAATAATGATAATAAATATCCTCATATTTCAACAAAACCTTATTTAGTTATAGATTTAGTTCCGTCATATAAACAAAAAGAAATATTAGAATGTGGGGGATATGAAAAAATGTATAATTTAAATAAAACAAATATTTTATTGCTTAATAAAAAAAAATTTATGAATATTTTAGATTTAACTAAAAATAATTTGGGATTTTCAATATTTACTCAATCATTTCCAATTTGGGGTAAATTAACTACAAATGATAAAGTATTTGCTGAAATAGTTGATTTTATTTCAATGTTGGCTCGTATTGATAAAGATGTTATTCATAAATATAAGCTTATTAAGAAAGATAAAAAAGTTATAAAAAAAATAAATGAACCAATGTTAGAAAATCTTAAAGAATTTTTATCAACATCTAAAAATGAATTGAGTTTAAAAGAGAGTGAGTATGAAATAATTAAAGAAATTAATGTTGGTTCTCATAAATATACATTCATAGAAACAAATGACGATACATTTAATCAAATTAAGAGAAGTAATTCATCAGATACGTATTCTAAATTGTTTGAAAAGGTTTGGTTAAAAAATAATTAAGAAAGAAATTTATCAATAATATTATTATATTATATTAATATTATATGAAGTCATCTAAATTGTTAAATAATATTAATAAAATTTTATACAATATTTTTACACCTTTACGACTTATTTGGAATTTTTATAAGAATAATGTTATTAATAAAAAAACTCTGTTATTCGGATTTATACCATATATGTTAAATCCAATTTTTCTCATTGATTTATGTTTAAAAGCATCTTTTATTTTTTTATTTACTTGGAATTTTGTTTGGTTTGTAGATAAACGTGTGCCGTCACAAATTTATGACCCTCATAACGATAAAATAAATTCAGCAAGTAATTATTTTGCATTAGTGGCAGTTCTGATATGTGTAATAACACTTATTATAGTATTTATTCAAATATTTGTAAAATGGTTTTGTACCCGAATTGATATGTTAGATGATGAGTTATCTAATATATCTTGGAATTTAGCATCAAGTATCTTTCTTCCTTTTGCCTTAATTAATGGTGCCCAAAATTTTAAACGACATATTCTTGGTTCTGAGACAAGTATTGGATTTGGTAGAATGTTAGAGTTAATATTTAGATAGAAATTTGTTAATTGTATGAGATACCCTTCTACCTTCATCAATAGCATTGACAACCAATGATTGCCCGATTCTACAATCACCTGCTGCGAAAATTTTATTATTATGAGTAGAATAGTGAAATAATGTCATTATATTATTTTTTTCATTTTGTTCAAGATTAAATGAATTTAATAAAGTTTTTTCTGTTCCGATATAACCAGCGGATATAATAACAATATCACAATCCCATAGTTTTTCAGTATTTGGAATTTCTATAAAATTTGTATCAATATTAACAGTCTTAACAAATTTTACATTATTATTATCATCAGCAATAAATTCTTTAACTAATATTTGGTATTCTCTTGGATCTTTACCAAATGAGTGTATTACCTCCTCGTGTCCATAATCTATTTTGTATATCATTTCTGGTTCGGGCCATGGATTTTCAATACTTCTATTTTTAGGAGGTTTTTCACTTCTATTAAAACATACTAACGAAGAACAATTATTTCTAACTCCTGATGCTAAACAATCTGTTGCTGTATCTCCGCCACCAATAATTATTACTTTTTTATTATTTGTTGAAAGTTTTTCATCATTTGAAATTTTCAACAAATTTTTGGTATCATTTTTTAATATATCCATAGCAAAATGAATATTATTTAAATTTCTACCTTTGATATTTAAATCACGAGGAACTGTACTTCCAACAGCTAACAATATTGCATCATAATTATCCAATATTTTTTGAGAACTATAATTATTTCCTATATCAGCATTAACAATAAAATTTATTCCTTCATTTCTAAGTAAATTAATTCTTCTGTCTACTATATTTTTGTCTAATTTCATGTTAGGAATTCCATACATTAACAATCCTCCAACTTTATCATCTTTTTCATAAACAGAAATATTATGACCATTTTGATTAAGTAAATCTGCTGCTGATAACCCACAAGGACCACTTCCAATAATTGCGACTTTTTTATTTGTTCTTATTTCTGGAATATTTGGTTTTACCCATCCTTTTTCCCAAGCATGATCAATAATTGCGTATTCAATATTTCTAATTTTAACAGGATCATTTGTAGATAATGCTAAAGTACAAGACGATTCGCAAGGAGCTGGGCATACAAGACCTGTCATTTCACTCATATTGCTTGTTTTTTTTAAAATATTATATGCTTTTTTCCAATCATTATTTTTAACTAATTGATTCCACTCTGGAATATAATTATTTAAAGGACAACCATGTGGTTTAACGTGACACCAAGGTGTCCCACAATCTAAACATCTTGATGCTTGGTTTACAATATTTTGTTTGGAATAATTTTCTGAAATTGAACCAAAATCTTTTATTCTTTCTGTAACATTTCTGTTCTTTATAGATTTACTTTTATTTAAAAAATCTTTAGGCTTAGATTTACTAAACCATCTTTTAGATATATAAAAAATGTTTTTCATTAGATTTAATATAATAAAATTATATTTATATTATACTTTAATTTTATAATATTAAAATTACTATTAGAAATTCTATTTTATAAAACAACTGGAACAATTTTTTTGAATTTAATTATTTCATCCTCCCAATTATTAATAATAAATTCAGAAAGTTCTGAATCAGTTTTTTTATAATGTTCCTTAATTTGATGTAATATAAAAATTTCATCTTCTTTATCAACAGAATTTACCTTCGCAGAAATTTTATTTATATTATTCTCACATAAATTTTCAGTATCATAAACATATACACTACCCCCTGACATTCCCGCACATAAATTTTTATCAACTTTTCCTAAAATTAATACACTTCCACCCGTCATATATTCACATCCATTTGTCCCAATCCCTTCAACAACAATATCCACCCCTGAATTTCTTACAGCAAAACGATTTCCAGCAATACCATTTATATATGCATTTCCTTCAATTCCACCATAAAAACATGTGTTTCCAATTATCATATATTTAGATGATGGAATATCACAATTTTTATATTTCTTAACTATAATATTCCCCCCAGACATACCTTTTCCTACATAATCATTACATCCACCAGTAACTTGTATTGTTACACCTTTTTGTAAAAAAGCACCTAAAGATTGTCCAGCAATACCAGTTAAATTTATATCTATTTTTTTATCAGGTAATCCATCTTCTCCATATAACTTTGATATTTCGTAACTCAGCATAGTTCCAATACTTCTATCTAAATTATTTATTGTGCTATTGATAACAACATTATCAATGTTATCTAAAGCATTTCTAGAAGTATTAATAATATAATTATTTAATTTATTATCCAAATTCTTTTTGGGATTATTCGAATTTGAAAAAATTTTGTTATAATTTATATCATTATCTACTATAAAATCTAAATCAATATTATCTTGGATTGTTTTTAATTTATCATATCTACCAACCATTTCATCCATTGTTTTAAAACCTAATTGTGCCATTATAACTCTAATTTCTTCAGCTAATAAAAAGAAATAATTAATTACATTTTCAGATTTTCCAGCAAATTTTTGTCTTAAAATTGGATCTTGTGTAGCTATTCCAACGGGACATATATTCAAATGACATTGACGCATCATTATACAACCAATTGTTATTAAAGGAATTGTAGCAAATGCAAATTCTTCCGCACCAAGAAGACATGCTATTACAACATCTCGTGATGTTTTAATTGACCCATCTACTTGTAATTTAACTTTATGTCTTAAATCATTTTTTACAAGAGTTTTATGTGTTTCTGTTAACCCTATTTCCCAAGGTGTTCCACAATATTTAATTGAATTCCAACTAGCGGCACCAGTTCCTCCATCATGTCCAGACACAACTATATGATCGGCACTACATTTTGCAACACCTGACGCTATTATTCCAATACCATTATTTGATACTAATTTTACACTAATTGAAGCATTCTTATTAGCATTTTGTAAATCATATATTAATTGTGACAAATCTTCTATTGAATAAATATCGTGATGAGGTGGAGGAGAAATTAAAGTAATGCCTTCTTTTGTATTTCTTAAACGAGCCATCTCATCTGTTACTTTAAAACCAGGCAATTCACCACCTTCTCCAGGTTTGGCACCTTGAGCCATTTTAATTTGTATTTGATCAGCATTTGCCAAATAATTCGATGACACACCAAAACGACCAGAGGCAACTTGTTTTATAGCAGAATTTCTCCTTGTATTAAATCTTTTGCTATCTTCGCCACCTTCACCAGTATTTGATCTACCACCCAAACTATTCATACCTAAAGCAATAGTTTCATGTGCTTCTTTTGAAATAGAACCAATACTCATTGCACCTGTACAAAATCGTTTTACAATATCTTTTGCCGATTCAACCTCATCTATTGAAATTGATTCCCTATTATTTTCTTTGAATTTTAAAAGACCTCGTATTGTACATTTTTTATTCAAAATATCAGTTGATTTTAAATATTCACTAAATTGTTCTTTATTATTTAATTTTACAGACTTTTGTAATTGATATATAATTTCTGGACTATTATAATGTATTTCTCCACCCTCTCTAAAACTATATTGTCCATCAACAATATTACTATCATTATAAACATTTTCATGATGTTCTACAAATATTTCTTTTATTTTATCAAAATTTACAACATTTATTGTATTACGCATATCTGGAAAACATGTTTCTAAAATATCTTTATCAAAACCAATAGTTTCAAATTTACCAGCACCTTTATAACTTTGTAATGATGAAATACCCATTTTTGACATAATCTTATAAATTCCCTTATTAATCGAATTTCGATAATTTTCATATATTTCTTTTCTTCTATATGGAATATTACTATTATCTAAATGATATTTTATTAATTCAAATGACATATATGGACAAATAGCATCAACACCAAATCCTAAGAGACAGCAAATTTGGTGTGATTCTCTTACACCGCCAGATTCTACAATGATCGATACTTGATTTCTAATTCTTTGTCTTAATAAATAATTATGTAAAGCACTTGACATTAAAATAGATGGAATTTGAATATTATTTTCACTCACATTTCTATCTGTCAAAACTATTGTATTAATATCTTTGTCAATAATTTCATTATACGTTTCTTCACATTTTTTTAAAATTATATCTTTTAGATTACGAGTATCACTTTTTGAAAAAGTCATATCTAAAATATCTGTTTTTAAGTCTTTTATTTTATTTCTTTTTATAAAAGATAATTCTTTATTTGTTAAAACTGGACTTCTTAAAATAATAGATTTTACTCTATCTTTAGAAATTTCTAAAATATTATTATCTTTTCCTATTGGACATTCTAAAGTCATTACATAATTTTCTCTAATTGAATCAATTGGGGGATTTGTAACTTGGGCGAACGAATGTTTAAAAAAATCAAATATATTTCTTTTCTTTTTTGATAAAAATGCTAATGGTGTATCATTTCCCATTGAACCACTTGGTTCATTCGAACCTAAAAACATTGGTGTTAAAATAATGTTTTTTACTTCATCAGATATACCGAATAATTTAAATTTATTCTCAATATCTGATACTTGTTCTATCTTATAATTCTTTTCTTTTAAAATTACATCATCTAAGTATTCTATGTCTTTAACCCAACTTATGTAATCATATTTAGAAGCATAATGCTTTTTAACATCTAAATTTTTCAATATTCCTTTATTTTTCATATCCACTAATAAAATATCACCTGGAAGTAATCCACCCACCTCTTTTATCGAATCTTCTTTTATATTATGTAAAACTCCTGATTCACTTGATATAATCAATTTATCATCATTTGTTAAACAATAGCGACTAGGTCTTAATCCATTTCTATCTTGAATTACACCAATATGTTTCTTATTCATAAATCCTATCAAAGCAGGTCCATCCCAAGGTTCAAGAGAACAAGAATGATATTTGTAAAATGATTGGACTTCGGTTGATAAATTATTATTTGTTTTCCACGCTTCTGGCATAGTTGTCATTAAAATTTCTGGTAATGAATATTGACTTGACATCGTCATCCATTGAATAAAACTATCAAAGTTACCAGAATCACTCATATTATTAGTACAAATTGGATAAAAATCTTTTGTCGTTTTTCCATAAATTGGACTAAACATATTACTTTCACGCGTTTTTACCATATTTTTGTTACCATCAATAGTATTTAATTCACCATTATGACAACTAATACGATATGGCTGTGCTCTATTCCACGAAGGTTGGGTATTTGTCGAAAAACGAGAATGAACCATTGCCATATAACATTGAAATGATTGGTCTCTTAAATCACCATAATATTGAAATAATTGTTCACAATTAAATTGACCTTTATAAACAATTGTATCATTTGATAAACTACAAATATAAAAACCATTTAAAATTTTTTTATTTGAATCAATCTCATTTGTTGAAATTTTTTGGAGTGAATATAAATCTTGATTTAATATATCTGTATTATTTATCCTTTTCACAAATATTTGTTCTATACAAGGTTCACTACCTCCAGAAACTAACCCTAAACAATCACTGTTTTTATTAACATCTCTCCATATTAATATTTCTAATCCTAATTTTTTAGCATTCATATCTAATACCTTTTTACACATTTCTCTTGAATTTGAATCAATTGGTAAAAAAACTATCCCAGTTCCATATTTACCTACTTCAGATAATAAAATATTATTATCTTCAAATAATTTAGATTTATAAAATTCATGAGGAATATTTACCATTATTCCAGCACCATCACCATTTAATGGATCATCCATACAACCCCCTCTATGTGTCATATTTAATAGCATTTGATTAGCATCTTCTACTATTGAACGATTTGACATTCTATTCATATCGACAATAATACCAATACCACAAGCAGATTTTTCATTCATATTTAAATGTCTATAAAATCTCTTATTAATACTATTTAACAAATTCCTACCATAAGGAAATGTCTTTTGTGAAGGAACAATTCTATTAACTAAATGTAAATTATTTCTAACTAATGTTAACATAATTTAGATTTATATTTTATATTAATAATTATCAATTTTTTTTACTTAATATGTTTTTACTAAAAATATAATCTAATTCAACTTGAATCGTCATTGGTATTATTATATTTTTAAAAAAATTAACAATTATATCTGGATTATTTATTCCATTCCTTATCGCCTTTTCTCTTACTCTTTCTAATACCTTTAATTCTACATTTACATTTTTTAATTCAGAACTTATTGATATATCATTGTCTTTACTTAATAATTCATTATAAATTTCTGGAGATTTTTGATATTTTGCTTCCATTACTAAAATACCATAGTGAATTCGTTTTGAAATTGCTTGCAAATTAAAGATATCGCATAATACTGAATCACCATAATTAGCATCATCACCATCACTACATAAATCTTTTAAAAAATTTAAATATGCTATTTTTATCCACGGACTAAAATTTATCTTTTTTGAAAATTTTAATATATCATCCGGAATTTTACTATTATAATCCCTTTTTACTACACTCTGTGATAAACCCTTATAAAAAGGTCGCTCATCAAAACATTCATAACGCCCAGCAATCGCATGTACATTCTCAATTGGCTTGAACATAAAATCAAAATATGTTCCCTCATAATTATTACTAAATAAAAATTTTTTGGAATTATGTTCATAAATTGCATTATTATGTTTAAATCTTGCTCTTTGACAAAGACCCTGGATTATAATATCCTCCAAATTAATTAATTTTTCTCTCACTTTTTCTAAATCCATTTAACAGTTATATATTATTACTAAAATCATTTATTTAAATAATTATTATTTTCTTTTTCAAATACTTTCGATTTATCTTTTATCTTCATTGTACCACCATATTCCTTGATATCTTCCTCAATTTGATTAATAATTTTATCCATTTTTTTTATACCTTCATCTGTGTTTAAACATCTCATTGTAATAGAATATAAAGGACAATTTATTACACACATTTTTATACCTTCACATTGATTCTTTATTAAAACATTTTTTATACCTTGAATACCATGATGAGTAAAACATGTCATTTCAATTGTAGCACGAACATCTTTCTCCTTAGCTTTAAATCTCTTTTTTATTGTAGTAATTAATAAATCTTTTATATCTTGTTCTAAATCATAATTATCTATTAATTCCGGTTTTTCTACAAATTCGTCTAAATAATCATAAATATGCCCACCCTCTTCACATAACTTCCAACCAAAATTTTCGTACAAATTTGATAAAGTCATTTCAGAATTTACTAAAACAGTTTTAAATAAACTATGGACAAATTTACATTTTATCCATTGAATTTTCATAATTTCTATTTCCTCAGGTGAAACATCTCGTTTTGAAATATCAGTAAATTTATTATCTTCTTTTGTTAAAACCTTACAATAAATTGTCTGTCTTTTTCTTAAAGGTATTTTACCACGAAAACGCCTACGTTGAATATTTCTAAGACTTAACATTGCTTCAAGATTATCATATTCTAATAATTTGCAATTGACAAAAGATTCCTCTATTGAAATCACCTCAACTATTACTATGTCATCTTTATTCGGCTTTTCATTAATATACATTCTACATGTATCATTTTTATTATAAGAACTCATTTTCTATATCATTATGTATATAATTTACTTTTATATCATTATTTCTATCTAACATTGATCCCATAGTTATCTAACATATGTAATAAATAATTATACCCTTTCCCCTTTCGCAAAATATTAATATTATTTTTATCCGAAAAATCTATTATTGTTGAAGAATCTCCATCCAAATCTAATTCCCCTCTATCTAAAATATATGAAAGATTATTCCAAATTTCAAAAAAATCATCAGTCTTTATTGAATTACCTTTATTTGATAGATTTGCAGATGACAATACAATACATCCACTATCTAAATTTGATAAAATTTTACTAATATCATTATTATAGATAAAACGAATACCTATTGTATCCGTATTTGGATTTAAATATTTTGGAATATTAATACTCTTTTTAAATATTAATGTATAACACCCAGGCAATAAAGTTTCCAAAATATCTTTACTTATATTTACATCTGCATATTTGTATACATCTCTAATACTATTTACACATATACTTAAAGGTTTATCAAATTCCCTATTCTTTATTTCATAAATACTAGTTAAACCACGAAATGATTTTATATCACACGCTAAACCATATATTGTATCAGTTGGCAATGCTATTATTCCATCTTTTTCCAAACAATTACACAATTCATTCGCCAAATTATCATCCATTTCTACACCACTTCCTAATTTAATATAATCGACCATTAAATCTTTTATATCTTATAATTGTTACTTATCATTATATAGATTATATCTATTATAATTATTACTTATTTAAATTTATATTATTTTCCTTCTTATTATTATATAAGTTAGATGAATTTTTTTGGTATTTCAAATAATATATTATCCATAATTTTGTATATTGCCACCATATTAGTATTAGTAATTTTGGGTATAGTTGTATCCAAAATTTTAAAAAAAAATATTAATAATATTCCAGAAAAAAAAAGAACATTTTTACAAAAATTCCTTTCTGATACCATCGCAAGAAATATTATAATAATTGGTGCAGCATTTCTTATTTTAAAATTTATCATTGACCCACTATTCAATTACATATTTCCAGCAATTGCCATTGGTGGATCACTACTTGGGGGAAATAATAATGATGATCAAAAAGAAATTGAAGTAAATACAAATAATAATGTAGAAAATAATAATGCAAATGATAACCTCGCAAACATAGAACCATTTCCATCTTTTATGGAAAATGATGATCAAAAAGAAATTGAAGTAAATACAAATAATAATGTAGAAAATAATAATGTAAATAATAATGTAGAAAATAATAATGTAGAAAATAATAATGTAGAAAATAATAATGTAGAAAATAATAATACAAATGATAACTTCGCAAATATAGAACCACTACCATCTTTTATGGAAAATGATGATGAAAAAATAGCAGAAATTCCTGAAAATGTAAATAATAATGAAGAATCAACTACTGAAAACATTAATGTAAATAATAATGATGATGAAAAAACTGCAGAAATTTCTGAAAATATTAATGTAAATAATAATGAAGAATTAACTACTCAACCAATTAACCAATCCAGACCAAGTTTCATGGAACCATTACAAACTAGACCATCTTTTATCGAAAATGAGAATAATAATATTGATCTATTTCCAGAAGAAGAAAAAAATCAAGAAAATATAGAAAACAATAACATAAATAATGAGGAAGAGAAAAATAATACACAAATCGGAGGTAAAAAAAAAATTGGGAGACCAAAAAAAATAAAATCCGCAGCAAAAGTTAAACTTGGAAAAACAAATAAATGGGCAATTGCTGTTAAACGAGCAAGAAAAGCACTTGGATTAACTGGTTTTGTTCCTTTAAATAAAGGCGGAATCTTTTATAAAACTGCTAAATCATTTTATTACGAATTAACACATTAAAAAATAAAAATTGAAATAAATTATTTATTTTTAAAATTAAATATATTCAAATAATTTATTTAAAATATGACAACTTATACCTTGACCGAAATGTTTCCAAATATTGACGAATCTGTTATCAGTTACATTTATACAGAAACAAATGGAAACTTAGAAGAATCAATTAATTTAATTTTAGAAATGATTAAAAAATCTGATATTAGTAACTACGTGATGAAACCATCTCAGAATAGTAATGCTTCAATTAAACAAAAAACACAGGATTTTCTAAATCTAGATACATCTATCGTAATCAAAGATAGTAAATCAAAATATAATAATAAAGAAACCAATGATAATAATGACGAAATTATAGCAAAAACACTGAATGATGAAATTCTTGCTAGAACAATTCAAGACATTCTTATGTTTGATTATATTAACAATAATCAAAATAATCAAGAACAGATATCTACCAAAAAAAAGAAAGAACATATTACAAATAAAAAAAACTTCTTTAAAAAATTTGGAAAAAAATTTACAGAACTTTTTTCAAAATTTTCATGTGGATGTGTAGGACTAAATAATAAAAAAGAATATAGTCAAATTGATATGGAAGAACCACTTAATGATGATCATAAAAATATGGATGAAAATTCTATTTATGAAGTAAAAACTGAAGATATCAGTCTTGAAATAGAAGAAGAACCTTCCTTACAATATATGAATAAATCCCCACGCTCTATTTCGTCAAGTAAAATTTTTATTTAAATTTAAACTTAGAACAAAATTTCCATTTAAACTTTGGATACTTGCCAAAAAATGGAAAACATTTAGATTCTTTATCTTTTTGTTTTTTATTTTTTTTTTCTTCTTCTTCTAATCTTTTAAGTTCTTCTTCTTCTTCTTCTAATCTTTTACGTTCTTTTTCTTCTTCTTCTAATCTTTTAAGTTCTTCTTCTTCTTCTTCTAATCTTTTACGTTCTTTTTCTTCTTCTAATCTTTTAAGTTCTTCTTCTTCTTCTTCTTCTTCTTCTTCTAATCTTTTACGTTCTTTTTCTTCTTCTTCTAATCTTTTAAGTTCTTCTTCTTCTTCTTCTAATCTTTTACGTTCTTCTTCTTCTAATCTTTTACGTTCTTTTTCTTCTTCTAGTTCTTCTAATCGTTTAATTTCTTTTTGTTGTTCCTTTTCTAATTCTTCTTGTCTTTTACGTTTTTCTTCTTCTAATCTTTTACGTTCTTCTTCTTCTAATTTTTCATCATCAAAAATAATACTACTTGTATCATCTATTGTTGTAAAAATTTCCCAATGGTCTCCCCAATGTTCAAATGGATATCTTGTATATCCATTTCCATTCCATTTTATTCCCCACGAATTTTTGAGCCAAAATCCACTCGTATCATAAGCAACAACAGCGACAGCGTGACCACCCCACCATAATTCATCTTCAGTTTCAGGATGCCAAAATTCCTTACCATAATTATAAACAGGAAATGATATATAACAAGGTCCATTTTTTTTCAATGCAACTTTTAATCCTTCTATTGTTTCTATTCTCGCATATCCTTTGATACGATAATTTTTAGCACGATTATAAATAGATGTAGGTATAGATTCTGGGGTTTCAATTTTTCCGTATTTATATTTATCTTCTTCAACACTTCCCATTTTTTGCATTATTTTCATCAAATCACGACCATACATTCCTTCACCATCTTGATTTTCACGATTATTATATATAAATTGTGGTGACATGTATTCATTTAAATTAATATTTTTTAATTCTTGCCATTCTTTCATTACACAAGCAGCGTGTGCCGCACACGATCCTTGTTCTCCCTGATTTCTTATGGGTAATTGATCAAAGCGATAATCTAAAACTATTGGAAGTTTAATTTCTTTTGAATTTGGGTGAATTTGTTCAGCAATCCAATCTCTCTCATCTATAGGCGATAAACGAGTCTTACAAATAAATTTACTATAATCTATATTTTCTTCAGTCATTATATCTTATATGTTAATATATATTTTTAACACCTATATAAATAATTCAGAAGTATTATGCTAGCAATTTTTTTTGTTTTAAAATTTTTTGAAAACAAAAAAAATATATATATATACTTTATTATATCATATAATGAATCTAAATAAACCATTATATATGAAAGATGATAATAATGATTGGATAAATATATTATTAAAAAAAGATTATTTTAAAGGAAGAATAAATAGTAATGACAATAATTCGCAATCAATAAATTCTGAAACAAATACAAAAAAAAAAATAAATCCTGAAACAGAAAAAATAGTTAAAAGCGTTATAGATGATATTATAAATAAAGTTGTAGATAATGTTTCTAAAGAAGAAAGAAAAAAAATGGAAGAGGAAAGAGAAAAAATAATTAAAAATATGATAGATGACATTATAAATAATATTTCTCAAGGAGAACCATCTAATCTTTATACAGATATAGAAACAGATTTAAATACCGAAAATGAGGATGAAGATAATTTTTTTAAAAATATATTCACTGATACTTTAAAACTTTTGTCAGTTGCGTGTGGTGTAAAAATTGTATTTGATTTTTTAGAATTTACATCTTAAATTTTAAAATAAAAGATATATAAAAATGAAATTACATTATATAATTATATAATTTCTAACATGTGTTCTTTACCTTGTCTTCATACAAAATCTGGTAGAATTGAATTAATTATTGGATGTATGTATGCTTCAAAAACAAGTACATTGCTTTCGTTCTATCATAAATATAAAGCTTTAAATAAAAATTTATTTGCTATTAATTTTGCGGATGATACTCGTTATGGTAATGGTATTATTTCAACACATAATCATGCTTCAATAAAAGCGAAATGCGTTAAAAAATTATTGCCACTATTAGAAACAGAAGATTACATAAATAGTGATGCTATTTTTATAAATGAAGGGCAATTTTTTGATGACTTATATGATTTTTGTATTCAAGCTGCTGATATTGACAAAAAAACTATATTTGTATGTGGATTGGATGGTGATTTTCAAAGAAAACCATTCACTAATATAACAAATTTAATTCCGATGGCAGAATGTATTCATAAATTACATAGTTGTTGCATATATTGTCAAGATGGAACACCTGGAAATTTTACAAAAAGATTATCTGATTCAAAAAAACGAATTTGTATTGGTGGAACAGAAAGTTATGTTTCTGTTTGTAGATTTCATTTTTTACAAACTTGATTTTATTTACATAAAATAAAATTATATAGCAATTAAAAATTAATTAATATATAATATTATGTCAATCTTAAAAAATTGAGTAAAAAATAATTTTAAAAATTGTATTTTTAAATAAATTTTTAAATTTCAATTTCTTCGTTTACTTCCTCTTTATTACAAGTTTGTGTAGATACATCAAGTGAAGTTTTTTTAAAATTATTAGTAACACGTTTTAATAAATGATCTCTATTATAAAATTTAGTATCAATTAAGTCAGTCATTATACAATAATATATTGCCAAATCCCATTTTCCGATATATGGAACATTTCCAACTTGAAATAATCCTCTACCTCTAATTATAAATATATATTCCGTTACATCTTTTATCATTTTTTTTTCATTATCTGATAATTGTGTATTAGATTTAGCAAGAAGTGTTATAGCAATTATAACATCTCTATATGATCCAAAACTTTTATTTGGTAAAAGTTTATCTAGATCTTTAGCCAAATCGTTTTTAATATAGGATATTGGCTTTTGTTGTATTCGTTCATTTTCTATAAAATATAATTTCTTATTAGTAGTATTAGTCGTATCCATTTACTAAATATATATAACTTTATCTCAATATTTTAACGAATTTAGTTTAAAAAGGAGCAGGTCCTGGAATAATATTTTCTTTAAAAATTCTTTTAGGAATATGATAATATGGTAATAAAATTGCAAAAATTAGAGAACTAACAATAAAAATTCTACAATACTCACCTTTAGTTTTCTCATTTTTTGATATCATACGACTATCAACATATGTGTATAAAGATACCAGTAAACCTCCTATAAATGCCAATATGATTGGGTTTTTTAAAAAATCTAGATTCATTTTATTTTATATATATATGAATAATAAAATAAAATGAAAAAAAATACATATATTAATTAAATATTTAATGTTTTTTTACACAAGCAAAATCAAAACCACAGCTACTACCAATTATGATATATATAATTAATAATATAACAAGAGCAAATAGACAACCTCGTAAAAAGTTTTGCCGACACAATCTTCTTCGAAGTGTTCTTGCCTGATTATTAAAACGAAATGAACCTTGGTTCAAAGTGTCTGATTTATCTATCAATAATTCTAAATTTTCTCCCCTTTCAACTACTTTATCTATATTATTCATCATAGTTTGTTTAACTACTTCTATTTCATTACGAATATTTTCAATTTTTTGATCTTCAATATCACCATCTTCGTTATTATCGTTATCGTTATCGTTATCGTCATTATCGTTATCGTTATCGTTATCGTCATCGTTATCGTCATTATAATAATTATTATTATCCATTTTTACTTTAAATTTTAAATAATGTCTTAATATAAAAAATCAAATTTCAATTTTATTTTAATATTATTCGACTAAATTAAAAAATTTTTATATCATTACAATCTATACTTAAAATGTCCTTTTCCCGTAATTCATATGAATATCCTAATAAAATTAGGAATTTTAATCAAGAAAATATAATCAAACAGGAGACTACAAAAACAACTAGAAGTCAATGTATTGTGGTTGACTCACGGCATAGAAATACAACAGTTTTCCCAAATCCTGGAAAATACAGAGTTCATTTTAATGCTTCTGACAATCACGTAGGTGCAAACGTAAATTATACTCCACAAAATTTATATACAATTCAATTAACTGAATGTTTATTACCAAAAGGTTTTGAATTAATTCATCCATATTTAGTTCTTAAAATACCAGAATTAGATAATTCACTTGAAGGTACGAGTACATTATTGGGAACATCTATTGCGATTTTAATTCCAGATAGAATTATTGGTAATACAGTTCATTGTAGAGTAAATGGTCAATGCTATTGTTTCAAAAAATTTATTCCTACTATGACATCATTAGGTAAATTTACCATTGAAATTTATACACCAGATGGCGATATTTATAATTTTAAAGGATCAGAAGAGGCAAGGTCACCATTAATTCAAAATATGTTAATATTTGAACTTGTAACAAAACATCTTTCTCGTAAAATGTTTAATGAAACAATTGTATAAATACCTATATTACAGAAAAAAACATATAATATAGTATAGAACATATATGATTTTGGACAATTTGTTATACATTGCTAAAATATCCCCAATCTTTTATTTTTCTATTCCAATAATCACTTATTTATATAATTCTGATAAAAACCATATTATTTTCCTAAAAGGTCTTTTCTTTTCAGAAATTTTAAACAAATCATTAAAATATTTTTTGAAAATGCCTAGACCAAAAAATGCTGGTAATTGTTCTATTATTAATAAATTGAAGTTTTTTGATTTAAAATCATATGGAATGCCTTCAGGACATAGTCAATGTGCTTGGTATTCTGGAATATATTATTCATTATTAATATACTTTGATACTAATTATAATAAGTTTACAAAAATTGTATGTATATCTGGATTACTAATAAGCAGTGCTTTTGTGAGTTATTCCAGAGTATATATTTATTGCCATACACTCTTTCAAGTATTATATGGAGGAATGCTTGGTGGAATTATTGGAATATTAACATATAATAATAAAAATACAATTAAATCAATTTAATAAATTTATTTTTCTTGTTGAAATTCATTTGTTTTAAATTTATAAGGATTATCAATTTTATCAATCAAAGGTAAATATCCTAGAAATAACGTTCTACAACAATATCTTTTAAATCCTAATTCAGTTAAAATATCACCAACTTGAACTGTTTTTAAATCGGTACCTTTTGAAGACTCAATACGTTGTTTAACTTTTTCTTCATAAATACAAATTTTTTGAGCAGTTAATTTTCCGCATGTAAAACATCTAACTGGAAATATCATTTTAAATTTTATATTAATTTACAAATAAAAATTCAATTTTGTTATTACTATTTGTAAATTCTTAATTAATAATCATCGCTTCTACTTAATACTTCCGTTTTATCATTATAAATTAATATCGTATGTTCAAATTGCGATATATAACTTCCTTTTACGTCATATAATGGTGGATAAGTATTAATTATATTTCGTTTGACTAAATTATTGAGATTAGATGAATAATTATTTATCCCATAACTTTTTAACCAACGAGGACAAAATGGTAATGTACTCCGTTTTTTATATAAAGTTGTTAATAATAATTTTTCATCGGGATTCATATTTTGAAAATTTTTCTTTTTTTCGTTTCTATAATCAACCATATAATGACTACAATCACCTCTTTCAATTACATTACCTGTACCAGTTGACGCAAATGTTTCGATAGCATAAAATTCACCTTCTTTCATCTTTTCATGATAATTATCCATCCTAATAATAGGTATTGCCTTTTTATGATGAATTTTGTATTTTTCTATTTGATGACCACACAAACTTCTTACTGGTTTAATTTTATATCTTTTATGATTTAACACAATATCATAACTATTTATAACTTCTTCAATATTTGCACTAATTTCACTTATACGGGCATCACAACCTGCCAATTTTAAACCCATATTTGTAGCATCTTTTGTTGCATTTAATAAATTATTATATTTCTCATCAAATGCAACCGTCCAAGCCGAATCTATAATATAACCATTTACATGAACACCAAAATCTATTTTACAAACATCACCTTTTTTTATTTTACGCTTTTCATTAGATGTTACTGGAGTCCAATGAGCAGCACAATTATTTACTGAAAACCCACAGGGAAATCCAATCCCTTGTAATAAAGGTTTTTCCGCATCATATTTAGATAATAAACGAACATTGGTCTCTATTTTTTCACATATATCTAAAATTTTAGCACCGGGTTTAATATCATCTTTTACCATTTTTCTAACTTTTTTATGAATATCAGCAGCAATTCTTAAACTTTTAATTTTTTCTTCCATTTTATAATGCTATATTTATTTATATTTAAATAAAAATCAATTTTTAGACATGAATATAAATATTACAAAATTTATTTAATAATTTTTATTGATTGTCGTGCTCCATTCTTTTTTGAAATAATTTCCAAACATTGAGGTCTTCCTTTGTTTCCAAAAGCACGAGACATTCCTACATCAACTTTCCATAATTTATTTGAACAATCAGAAGATATAGTATTTTGAATTGAATGTCCTATTACCATTCCAGTTGCATTCATTTTTTTTAAAGTTTTAGATAATTTATTACAATGATCAGTTCCTGTTGGAAATCCATACTCTCTTGTCCAAAAAAAACTATCATCCCCTTTGATTATCCTTTGTAAAATCTTATCATTTTCACAAGATGATTTACCTAATAAAAATGATTTAACTTTATTATTAAGTTTCTTAATATTTAGACTTCCTATCCATTGTGGAAGTAATCCACCATGAACAAAAACCCATTTTCCAATTTGGACAATACTTAAACGATTATATGCTAAATATATAGCCAAACTACCATTTGGAGAAAAAAGTTTCTTTCTTCTTTCCTCTCCACCAAAATCATTCATACCTTGAGAACTAACATATCGAAAATCACCTAAAACATTCATCAATTCATGATTACCTAATAATGAAATTACTCTCCCTTTATGTTTCCTAGCTTTTTTATCCATTAAATCCATAAATAATAAAACTTCTAATTCTTTTGAATTATCATTGGTTACAACTCCTCTGCCACCAAAATCAACTTGATCACCAACTTGAACAACATAAGTATCTTTACCTATCCATACCCAATTTCCCTTAATACCTTTTTTTATTAATTTCGCTTTTATAAAAGTTTGTTTTACTTTTTGCACGTCACCGTGTATGTCACCAATGGCAATTATCCTTCTTACTGGAGGATATATTGATTTTAGATTCCTTTTAGGAATAACTACATCATTATTTCGTAAATTCTTTTTAACCCTCTGACAACTGAATGTTCCATTTGCTTGCCAAACGCAATTTTTATACATTTCCTATACTATATAAATAACAAATTAAAAATCGTCATCTAGTCCAAATTCCATATCCTGCTTCGATTGCCCAACCTCTGCCTTTCGATAAGAATCGTTTCTTTTTTCAAAAAAATTAGCTTTTGAATCTATACTAATCATTTCCATAAAATCAAATGGATTTGATACTTTATAAAGTTTTTTGTATCCTAATTGTTGAATTAATCTATCAGCTACAAATCTTATATATTGTTTCATTAAATCTGAATTCATACCAATCAATCTACAAGGTAAAGAATCACAAATAAAATTACTTTCTATTGCTACAGCCTCTTCAATAATTGTATAAACATTATCTTGAGGTACTTGATTTTTTATCATACTATATAACAAACAGGCAAAATCCGTATGCAAACCTTCATCGCGAGCAATTAATTCATTACTAAATGTTAATCCAGGCATTAATCCACGTTCTTTTAACCAAAAAATAGCACAAAAACTTCCACTAAAAAATATACCTTCAACTACAGCAAATGCAATTAAACGTGTAGCAAATGACGCTTCATCATCCTGTATCCATTTTATTGCCCATTCAGCTTTTTGTTTTATACATTCTATTTCTTCAATAGCATTAAAAAGTCTGTTTTTTTCATCGTTTTCACGTATATATGTATCAATTAAAAGACTATACGTTTCTGAATGTATCGATTCCATCATCAATTGAAAACCATAAAAAGTACGAGCTTCGGGAATCTGAACTTCACACAAAAAACGACTTCCCAAATTTTCTAAAACTATTCCATCACTTCCCGCAAAAAATGCTAAAATATTTTTTATAAAATATCTTTCATTATCATTTAATTTTAAATTCCAATCATTCATATCGTCAACTAACTTCATTTCTTCAGCTGTCCAATAACATTTTTGTTGTCGTTTATACATTTCCCATATTTTTGGAAACTTTATTGGAAATAAAACATAACGGTTAGGATTATCTTTTAACAAAATTTCAGTATTTTTTGAAAGATTCATAGTCTATATATAAAAATATATATTTTATATTTTAATATATAAATGTCAATTTTATATTAATTTTGATTAAATTCTTCTTATTGTTTTATTTAATCTTTTCACTTTGTAATTAGTATCATCCAATTTATCAGTAACTTTTCCTAAAAATTCATTCTGAACTTCCAATTCAGAATTCATCTCTTCTGACATTATTGTTAATCTTCGAGCTAAATGTGTTATTTCATCAATATCTTCTCTCATTTTTTTTGTTTCATTTGTTATTTTTCTTATATCTTTCACTTCAAATCTATCCTCTACTACTAAACTTTTTTGGGTCCTGATCAAATTATCACTATTTTGTGTTGATACGTTTAAAACTTTACTTTTTTTATTCCTTTTTTTTTTACTCCTTGTAAAAAATCCAAACATATTTTTCATAAAACTTATATTCTTTAAAATAGTCTCTGATTTCTTTACATTTACATCTGTTTCATCAATTCCATCATCAATTTTCTTTATATCTTCTCCCTGCCCGTGTAAATTTGATAGAGTTTCAGTTGCTATATCACCACTTTCAATTAAATTTTTTTTCAAATTATCATATAATTCCTGCATTTCTTTATCATATTCATCATCATCAATATTTTTTTGACAATTCATTTTATAATTATAATATATATTTATATATAATAAGTATATAGAATATAATGTTTAACTTTCCAATAGCCAAATTTAATAATTTCGTAGATTTTAAGTTCGAATACTTTGTTATTATTTCATTCATATTATATTGTACCTTTTACTATTTTAGTTGTGAATCAACAGTTGTTAAACCAGATTTTAAAACAGTTCTTCTTATATTAGTATTTCACGTAGGTCATATGATGTTTATAAAAAATTTACACGAGAAAGGACAAACCGCATTTGCTGCTCTTATCATAATTATTCCTATGTTATTATACAAAATTTACTCAATATATCAAAGAAAACAACAAGAAGAATATCAAAGAAAAATGAATCTTATGATGGCACAATTTCAAGCATTACAACAAGCACAAGCACAACAAAATCAACAACAAGGAGAACAAGGGGGGCAACAATATAATGAATTTAATAGAAGTATGCAATTAAATCCTAATAGCCCACAAAATCAAGGACCTACAGTGCAAACAACATTACCAAATCCAAAACAACATCATTATAACGAATTAAATAGAACATTACAAGTTACTCAAAATGATAATCAATCTCAAATACCACAAAATAATTTACCAAGACAAGGATGTCAAAATGGAGGAGTACAAACTAAAATTACACAAAATTATAGACCTCAATTAGAAACTAGAAGTATTAGTATTAATGGACAATCAGAATCACAATTTTTAGAAGATACTATAAGACAAGAAGATTTTTCACCAAATTATAATGCTATTCAATCTGGAGCAATAATTGAAACTTTGGGAACTGGTAATGGAATCAATGCTTTTGATGGTAATAATTATTTAAGTCCAGCATTCGAATCTTTATATTAAATTTATATTATTTAATAATATAAATGGAACAATTCTTTGTTAAAAGTGGAAGTTCATTTGTTTATAAAATTATTGAAAATAATACAATAATAATTAAAAAAAAAATATATAGAAAAAAAAAAGAAAAATTTGAAAGAGAAGTTAATGCTTTGAATTTATTTCAAAATTATAATCACTTCCCAAAAATAATTAAAACAGATGAAAAAGAATATACTATTTACATGACATATTGTGGAAATAATATAACATATAATAATATTCCCAAATCTTGGAAAAATCAAGTTATTAAAATTATAGAATATATACAACGAACTGATATTGTCCATGGTGATATAAATCCTGGAAATATATGCGTTTTGAATAATACAATTTTTTTAATCGATTTTGGAAATATTAGAATTAAAGGAGAATCCTTTTTTCAAACTAATAATTTTGATATATATAGGGCAAAACAACATAGTAAACTATATAAAATATGCGAATCTATTTCACAAAATAAAAATGGGTGGGATGTAATTAAATAAATTTTTTAATTGCTACAATAATATTATATAATAATATTATTATAGAACATGAATTCAGCAGTTATAATGTCAATCGTAGCACTTTCTATATTACTAGGGATAAATTTTATTGAATATGATGTATCTTATGTAAATTCATCAGTGGACGGTTCAGTTCATTTAGTTCGTAATTTACCTGATAGGGAAAAGGGAGCAGATCTTATCGCAGAAATCAAAAAAAGATTCAAAAAACTTGTTAATTTTTTAATGGAAAAATTCAAAAATGATAAAATAAATTATGAAAAAGTAAAGAGATTAAAAAAAAAATTTAATACTGATAATATTCAAGAATCATCACCTCATAGTAAATATACTTCGTTCAGTGTTAATAAGGGAGAAGAATTACATTTTTGTATAAGACCTAAAGATGAAAAAATGGCACGGAGAATTCAATTTCATAAAATTAATACATTAATGTTTGTTGGAATTCACGAACTAGCACATATTATGTCTGTATCTTATGGACACAATAAAGAATTTCATAAAAATTTTGTTTTTTTATTAAAACAATCAATTGAATTAGGAATTTATGAAAAACAAAATTATAGAAAACAAAAAGAAAAATTCTGTGGTATTGAAATCAATAACACACCATTAAGTGACAAATTTTTTAAACAAAAATAAAAATTTTTTATATATTGTATATTATATATATAATTAAATGGTTGTAAAAGCAATTAAAAGTGTTATTTCTAATTCTACACAAATCTTTAAAGGTTTATGTACTCCAGCAAAAGTTGAAGCCATATTAGGAATTGTTGGTACCATATCCGTTCTTATTGCATGTTTAACTAATTCTTCTGGAAGTAAACTCCAAGTAGCCTGCACTGATGCATTCCCATATGTAATAGTTTCCTCTATTTTAGTATACATATTAAATGCTTTATGTAAAGGTGGAGCTAAATTCATATCATGGATTTTAGTACTTACTCCTTTAGCATTAATCTTACTTTCTATCTTTTTTATAAATCCTCCAAAAAACGAAGGATTTGAAGATTACTCTGATGATGATGAAGATTTTGATGATGATGATGATGATGAAATGTTTAATGATGAACTTTTTGAAGATGAAGAACAAGAACAAGAACAAGAACAAGAAGAACAACAAGAAGAACAACAAGAAGAAGAACAAGAACCAAGTAAAGATGAAAAAATTGCTTCATTAAAAGAACGATTAACCAAAATGAAAGGTCGTCATGAAAACTGGGACAAATGTTCATTCTTCAGAAACAAAGAAGAAAATTGCTCAACTGAGAAAAAAGATAACTTAGAAAAAAGAATTGGAAAAGTTGAAAAAGAATTAAAAACATTAGAAGGAGATAAAGATGAAGATGAAGATGAAGGTGAAGATGAAGATCAATCTGAAGCATTTAGAAATTTTGGACAAATTTCTCTTTAAATTAATTTAATTTAAAATAATTTATTTTAATATAGATATTAAATATATATATTAAATGGTTATCAAAACAATTATTTCAAAAACAACTAAAGTATTTAAAAGTTTATGTACTCCTGCTAGAATTGAGTTTATATTAACAATTATTGGTGTTATTGCTACAATAACAACTTGTTTCGCAAGTTTTTCTGAAACAAAATATCAAGCTGTGTGTAGTAATATTCTACCATCAACAATTGTTAGTGGTGTATTTATTTGGATACTCAATGCTTTATGTAAAAGTGGAGCAGGATTAATATCATGGATTTTAGTAGTAGGTCCATTATTTATTATGTTATTTGCTATTTTTTTTGGAAAGCCAAAAGAAGAATTTGGATTTATAGGAGGTAAGTCATCAAAAGTTGCTGATGCTATTAAAAAAGCAAAAGCTGCTGCTGCAAAAGCTGCTGCTGCTGCAAAAGCTGCTGAGGCGAAAGCTGCTGCTGCAAAATCTGCTGCTGAAAAAGCAGAATTAGAAAACAAAAAAGAAGAAAAAACAAAACCTATTAAAAAATCTAAAGAACTTATAGAATTAGAAAAAAAATTAGCAAAATTAAATTCCAAAATTGCAAAACAAACTAAAAAATGTGTTAAAAAATGTTCTAGTAAAAAACTAACAAAAAAACTTGAAAAACTAAAACAACAAATTAAGGACGAAGTTGAAGACACTAAAGCTGAAAATCCAGATTTTTCATAAATTAAATTTCAATAGTTTCGTCATCATCACTATCTGAATAAAAAATGTTTGCTACTCGGTTTTCTTCGGTAATTTTTTCTTTCCTTTGTTTCTGATATTGTTTAGTAAAATAATTTGAAGGCAATGTATTTTGTTCTTGCTCTTGCGGAATGATTTCTACTACTATATCCTCTTCTACTTCATCTACTTCTACTTCATCTTCTACTTCATCTACTTCTACTTCATCTTCTACTTCATCTTCTACTTCATCTTCTACTTCATCTTCTACTTCATCTTCTACTTCATCTTCATCTTCATATTCTTCTCGGTTTTCTTCAATTGAAGACTCAGAAGAAGTTTCAACTGCTTGAGCAATTTGGTTTTCAATTTCACTAATACGTCGTAATTTCTTTTGTTCTGCTTCATTTAATACGATTCCACTTTCTTCTTGTGCAGCACTATCTTCTGCTTCTTCTTTTGTCATATGGTTTATAATTTGAGATGATTCCGCAGACGTTTGAATATTTGAAAAATATTCGTTTACATCATGTAATGCTTTATAAATTATAGATGATTGTTGTAATGTAAAAGCTCCTTTAGATTGAGCAATCTCTAAAGCATTATTAATATTTTTAAAAGATTCTAAAATCTTGGCTAATGGATTAGGTCTTTGATTGGGCATTAACATTTGCATTATGTAATTTAATATATTATTTAAAAATCTTTTATATTTGTAAATTAAACATATTCTAATTTACAAATATAAAAGATTAATATATTTTTAATATAAGGATTTATTGATTATTAATATTTAAATATTTAATGACGACTCAAATGGAAGACAAAAAAATACAAAAATTTGATGCTGATATTAATCAATTAATGAAATTAATTATTAATTCAGTATATTCTGATAAAGAGATTTTTTTACGAGAATTAATATCAAATTCATCAGATGCATTAGATAAAATTAGATACTTATCAATTACCGATTCAGGAATATTGGAAGAAGAATCTAAACTCGAAATTAATATTGTAGCCGATAAACAAAATAAAACAATTACTATTCAAGATACTGGTATTGGTATGTCAAAAGATGAATTGATTAATAATTTAGGAACAATTGCTAAATCTGGAACAAAACAATTTATTGAATCACTTACAGATAGTTCTAAAAATAATAATTGTAAATTAATTGGTCAATTTGGCGTAGGTTTTTATTCAGTGTTTTTAGTAGCAAATCGCGTAGATGTTGTAACAAAAAGTCATAATGATAATGAATATCTATGGTCTTCTAACGAAGAAGGTTATACTATAACTGATATCGAAAAAGAAGCCCAAACTCTTAAAAGAGGAACAAAAATTGTTCTTTACTTACGCGACGAAGAATTAGAATTTTTGGATGAACAAAGAATTAAAGGAATTGTAAGTAAACATTCACAATTTGTTGACCATAAAATTTCGTTACTATGTGAAAAAACTGAAGAAAAAGAAGTTGAAATTTCTGATGACGATGACGATGATGACGACGATGAAATTAACGAAACTGACGAGGTTGTTATTGAAGAAGTTAAGGAAGAAACAACTAAAAAAACTAAAACAATTACAGAAACAAGACAAGAATGGGATGTCTTAAATGAACAAAAACCAATATGGATAAAAAACAAAAGTGATATTACTGATGATGAATATACCCAATTTTATAAAACTATTAGTAATGATTGGGATGTTCCATCCGCAAAATTACATTTTAGCGTTGAAGGAAATACTGTTTTCAAAAGTATTCTATTTTTACCAAATCATAATCAAATGAACATGTATTCTTCAAATAAAGCTGTTAGTAAAATTAAATTATATGTTAGAAGAGTTTTTATTTTAGATAAATGCGAACAACTTATGCCTGAATATTTACATTTTGTTACAGGAATAGTTGATTCTGACGATTTATCATTAAATATTTCCCGTGAAATTTTACAAAAAAATAATACTATCAAAAAAATAAGAAAAACATTAGTCAAAAAAGCAATCAAAATGATGGAAGATCTTTCACAAAATGAAGAAAATTATAATAAATTTTACAAAGAATTTCATAAAAATATTAAATGGGGAATTAATGATGATGAACCTAATAGAGAAAAACTCTCTAAACTTGTTAGATATTATACTACAACTTCTGGTGAATCTCAAACATCCCTTACACAATATGTTGAAAATATGAAAGAAGACCAAAAACATATTTATTATATCAGTGGAGAAAGTACAGAAATGATTAAGAAATCACCTTTCTTAGAAACTTTGAATAAAAAAGGATATTCTGTTCTTTTATTAACTGATGCGATTGATGAATATGTTGTTCAATTATTGAAAGAATTTGATGGTAAAAAATTGATTGATGTATCAAAAGGAAATCTAGATATTGATTTAACCGAAGATGAACAAAAAAATAAAGAAGAATTAGATAATGATTATGACGAAATGTGCAAAAATATTAAAGATATTTTAGGAAATACAATTGAAAAAGTCATACTTTCACAAAAAATTGTTGATTCTCCTTGTTGTATATCAACAACTGAATATGGATGGAGTGCTAATATGGCTAGAATTATGAAAGCACAAGCATTAAGAGATTCTTCCATGAATCGTGTTATGACTTCTAAAAAAATATTTGAATTAAATCCATCTCATAAAACAATTAAATTATTGAAAAGTAGATATGATGAAATTAATGATGATGATAATAATAAAAAAGCATTTGAAAATATTGTTACACTATTATATCAAACTAGTCAGCTTGTATCTGGATTTTCATTAACTGAACCAGAAGACTATTCCAAAAAAGTATATAATTTGATTAATTTAGGATTGGGAGAAGGAAATGATGATGATGAAGAAGATGAAGATGAACAAATTTCTATTGGTAGACAAAAAAAAATTGGAGAATTACAAGAAAAGTTTGAAACATCCGAAGATGAAGAAGAAAAAAAAACAATTACATTACTAATTAATAAATTAAAAGAATTAGAAGGAATTGAAGATATTGATTTAGAAAAGGCAAACCTAGAAGAAATTAATTTAGAAGAAGTTGAAGATGCTAATTTAGAAGATATCGATTAAACATAATTTTAAAAACGATTTTTGATATATTTAAATAATAATCATAATTTTTTAAATATATACAAAAAATATGAATAAATTTGAAACAAGGCAACTAATAGTAGA
>Ga0208523_1000043_pt1 | contig 28913 bp, 24 predicted proteins | sample ETNtaG_17_FD_185770 | JGI IMG/M metagenome (GOLD analysis project Ga0208523, IMG submission 185770) | Marine microbial and viral communities from oxygen minimum zone, Eastern Pacific Ocean - ETNP201302PF82A (SPAdes) (version 2) | ecosystem: Environmental > Aquatic > Marine > Oceanic ...
CTGCTCAAGCTCAAAAAGAAATTTCTAAAAGAAAAAAATTAATGAATTGGAAATTCATGTTTATTGGAGCAAATATTGATGCTATTAAAACAGCTGATGTATATGGAATTTGCCCAGAATCTGCGATCCAATATTCACAAAATTGTGAAGGAATTCGAAATGTATTTGGTGCTGCTTCTGATTCAATCAATCATGTTCGTAAAGGAACACGAACAAATCTTACTTTCACTCCGTTACAAAGACATACTTCAAATACTGAAGATACTAAAAATATTAAATTACCTTAATTTACTTTTTTGACTTTACTTTTAAAATTTCTGGCATTCCATTTTTCAATCTTTTACCAGAATATTTATATCCTTTTCTCAATCTACCTGTATTGCCACCAGTTTGAATAATACCTCTATGTTTTCTTGTTTTCTTTGATTTTCTACCACCCCCCAAACTAGGAGGTTGATATGTGCCTCGTTGTGATGCATGTATATCTTCTTCTGTATCTTCATTATGGCGTTCTACTTTCTGTTGTTTATTTATATATCTTTTTACATGATCATTGTTTACTAGATTATTATTTTTCAGTAATTGATATTTTTCTTCTTGTCTCTTTTTTTCTGCTTCTTGTCTCTTTTCTTCTGTTTGTCTCTTTTTTATTTCTTCAAGTTGCTTACTAAATTCTTCGCTTATTCCCTGCCTATTATCTTTATTAGATTCCTCAAAGCTTCCTTCTTTTACTGAACCAATTTTTTTCTTTGTTGGTGGATGTACATAATCCCAATCATTTGCCCTTCTCTTTCTCCTTTTAGTTAATTCTTCGGGTGTAAGACTCAGCATGCTTTCAAACTTTTTCGTTTTTTGTGCTGTCACTTGTGCTTCTTTTGCTTCTTTTTCTTCTCTTGCTTTTTTTGCTTCTTTTGCTTCTTTTGCTACCACTTGATTTTTAGATTCTTTAATAATACCTTCCATAATAAGAGAATACTCTTTATAATTTTTTTCAATCTCATCTCTACTATCATCAATATTAGAATATTGAGGCTTATTAGCAATCTCTTTAGCTATTTCCTCGATTGCATTTTTAAAAAAATCGTTTGCCCATGAAGAAATTTTTCCAGTATATTTATTTTTATCAAAATTTTTAATTTCTCTTGTATCTATTTTAAAAGTTTCAAATTTTAAGTTATCCTTATCTCTAATAATATGAGGTGACACAGCAGCACCAGGGTAAGTGCTAGCAAAATCACTTTTCCTCATTGGAGGAATAGTTGGTGGAATAACATAAACACTATCAAGATCTTGGTCTTTCATCCATTTAGCAAATTGGAGAAAATCAGTAGCAGATGAACCACTTCCACCTCGTTGTTTCCCTCTTTTTTTCAAAACAACAAGACATCTTTTTCTTACTTTATTAGATTTTCTTGCTTTATTAGATTTTCTTACTTTATTAGATTTTCTTGCTTTGGATACTTTATTGGTTTGTTTAACCATTATTTATTATATATATAATAGAATAGATAATATATATAATAAATTTAGAATAAATAATTTTTTATTTTTTTACAGATTTAACTTTTAAAATTTCTGGCATTCCATTTTTTAATCTTTTACCAGAATATTTATATCCTTTTTGCAATCTTCCAGCATTACCTCCAGTTTGAATAATACCTTTATGTTTTCTTATTTTTTTTGATTTTTTACCACCTGTAGTATTAACGAATACTACAACATTTTGTTTTGGATTTTGGAGTGGATTTAATAGAACACTTGTACTTACAGGATTTAATAGAGTAGTTGTACTTACAGGATTTAATAGAGTAGTTGTACTTACAGGATTTAGAATAATAGATTTTTCGGGTTGATAAACAAATTTATCCTTATATTCATCACTACGAACATATTTTTTTTTTAATAAAATCTCATTTTTTAAAAATTTTATTCCTTTTCCAGAATCCATTGTATATGTATCAAAATCTAAAATTTTATCTTCTTCATTTTTTAAAATTGGATTAACTTTTTCAATTGATTCCAACTCGTTTTTAAATTTAAAGTAATCCTTTTTTGAAACTATATAAAAATTTTTATATTTATCAGGAATATGGAATTTACTATTATTATTTTCAAAAATAATATTTTTTTTATCATTAATTGTTGCTGGATATTTTTTATTACTTCCTATTGAAGACATATTTCTATTTATATAATTAGTATAGATAAAAAAACTATGTTGTATATCCAGGTATAAGAGAAGGTAAAGAATTTTTAACAAAAAAGTCAGCAAATACAAGAGAAATAATAGCCATTAATTTCATTAAAATATTTAAAGCAGGTCCAGATGTATCTTTGAGAGGATCGCCAACTGTATCACCAGTTACAGCAGCAGAATGAGCATCAGATCCTTTTCCTCCATAATTTCCTTTCTCAATATATTTTTTAGCATTGTCCCAAGCACCTCCCATATTAGAAGAAGAAATAGCCATTTGAACTCCAGAAATCAATGAGCCTGTTAATAATCCAGATAATGCTTTTATTCCAAATAAAAATCCAAATACAATTGGAGTAAAAATTACTAAAAACCCTGGTAATATCATTTCTTTTAAAGATGCTTGTGTTGAAATTTCAACACATCTTTTATAATCAGGTTTTACATTTCCTTGCATAATACCCGGATTTTCTCTAAACTGTCTTCTAACTTCTTCTACCATTTCTTGTGCTGCTTTTCCAACTGATTTCATTGTCATAGCGGAAAATACATATGGAAGCATTGCACCAATCAACAATCCAAAGAAAGTAAATGAATCTAAAATATTAATTCCTTGATAACTTAATCCAGCTCGTGAAACAAATGCTCCAAAAAGAGCAAGAGAAACTAAAGCGGCGGAACCAATAGCAAATCCCTTACCAATAGCAGCAGTAGTATTTCCAGCGGCATCTAATGCATCAGTTTTTGCTCTTACCGATTCATCAAATCCGACCATTTCTGCTATCCCCCCAGCATTATCTGAAATTGGACCATAAACATCAATTGTTAAACCAATTGTTAAAGTCGATAACATACCAAGAGCAGCAAGTGCGATTCCAAACATACTTGCTAATTGAAAACTAATTAAAATAGTAATAGCTAAAAAAATAACTGGTACTATAGTAGAAAAATTTCCAAGAGCTAATCCATAAATAATATTAACAGCAGCCCCTTTATCACAAACACTCGCTAACTCTCTAACTGGACTATGACTATGACTAGTCATATATTCAGTAAAATAACCTATAATTAATCCAGACCATAAACCACATATAATTGAAATAAAAGCGCCTGTATTAGTAGCTTTATGTGAACACCATGATGGCATATCATCATCCCAAATAAAATTTGAATCTGTGATATTATTAGATAATTCGACACAGAATTTTGATGGTAAAAATAAATACGAAATCATCGCAATTAAAGGTGTTGTTAATAATGTTGACATAATTAATTGAATTTTTAATGATTTTTCAATATCTGCTTCTTTTTTAACTTTATAAAAAATTGGTATTAAAGCAGTCAAAAATCCACTAAATATTCCAATACTTGTAATTAATAATGGAAATAATAATGAACCCCAATATTTATTCAAATCTGGGCTCATGGAAGCAATCACTAAAGCAGCACAAGTTGCCTCAGCAAATGAACCAAAAAGGTCAGCACCCATTCCAGCAACATCACCTACATTATCTCCAACATTATCAGCAATGACTGCTGGATTTCTGGGATCATCTTCTGGAATTCCCTGTTCAACTTTACCAACCAAATCAGCACCAACATCTGCTGCTTTAGTATAAATACCTCCACCAACACGACCAAATAATGCGATTGACGAACCACCTAAACCATATCCAGCAATACATTCAAATAAAGCTTGTCCATTTCCAAGAACATTTAAATCCCAATACAAATGATACAAATTGATTATTCCATACAAAATTAATAAACCAAGAGAACAAAGACAAAATCCCATAACTGCCCCACCACTGAAAGCAGTATTAAATGCCATTGCCCATCCTTGTGTAGCACTAATAGTTGTTCGCGCATTTGTGTAAACCGCAATTCTCATTCCAATATATCCAGATAACATAGAAGTAAGACCACCAATAACAAAAGAACCCGCAGTCAACCCTCCACGAATCCAACACGAACCATCTGTGGATTGAACCATTCCATCAATGATTTTAGATTCACCACAATTTCCTGCACTTCCAACTAAAACAGTAATTATTCCAGAAAACAAAATAATAAATATATACATATATTTAAATTCTTCTTTTAAAAATGCAGAAGCACCTTCCGAAATTGCTTCATATACAGTAATCAATTTTTCTCTGTCCCATGATCTTTGATTTTCCAACAATTCAAAATAATGATCATTTTCATAAATTTTTATTTTCCTAATTTTTAAATACTGATATAAGGCAAAAAAAAGTCCAAGAATACCAGAACTACAAATTAAGATAGTAATATATTTATCACCAAGTATTGGTGCAATAGGGGAATAATCAGTAGAGTTCATTTTTAATATTTTATATTTTATTATCTTTAATCCATTTTAATCAATTTTTAATTTAATTTTATATAATATGATTAAATTAAAAATTACTTATATTATAATAATTTTTTCATTACAATAAATTCTTTAGATATTTTTTTAAAATTATATTTATTAATAATCAAAATTTTTTTCTATTATTTCAATTATTTTTGGAATGTTAACAAAAAAATGTTTATCACGATTTCTATAAATATGTTCTAAATCTATATCTCGTGTATCATCATTCTCATATTGACATATATCTATATTCAATCTTTGTAAATATTTTTGATATATAACAGGAAAATCATAAATAAAAGAAAAGCCTTTAGGATTTATAATTAAACATAATGATTTTGAAGGAATAAAAAATGAAGATATTATACCAGCTCCATGCGGTGAAATAAACAAAGATACATTATTTAATAAATCTAATTCATCTTTTAAATTAAATTTTTCAAATTTAATTAATTCAACATTATTAAATCGTGAGTTTAAGACATTTACTAATTCTCTTTCATTTCTAACTCTACGATGTTTGGCATTTTTTCTAGATAAGATTACAATTTTATTTGGATTTTGATTTTCTTCAATATTATAAAATTTAAAATAAATTTTTTTAATTAATTGAATAAATTTTTTATTTATAGATTCATCAATTATTTCATGATTTTCATACTTATGCCAATTTGTGAAAGAAATTGATTTTCCAATTCCTAATGTACTAATAACAATATCGGTAAATAATGTTTTATCTGGATAATAAGATAAAAATTTAACTTCGTGTTGTGTATATGGTAAAAAATATTCGCGATGTTTATTAATTATTGTTTGTTGTTTATTACTTTCTTCATGTGATCTTAAAAAAATAATATAATTATCACGATTAATACTCATAGAAGAATTTTTCAAAATTTGTTGATCAATTAATATCATTTTGATTATGGGAATTAAATTATCTATAAAAAAATGTCCAATATTATCTAATGACATAACTTTATATAAATAAACTTTCTTCGAAATAGTATTTCTTGGTTGGATATCTCTTGAATTTTTTTCAAAAAGAATTTTACAATCAGTTGGAAAAATCAATCCATTATTATTATATAAAAATTCCTCATTAATTATATTTTCATCATTATATCTGTTTTTTTTCTTTGTTTTTTGAATTTTGTTATACAAAATATTTTTACAATTATAAATATTTATGGGATTTCTTCTAATTTCATACGGGATACTCCTAGAATCTAATGTATTAAAGTTTGATAGATAACTCATTTATATTTATTTACTCTATATATAATTATATAGTAATTAAACATATGAATATTATAGAAGTTTCATTAAAAAATATATATGGGAAAGTTGTTTGTAAATCTAATTCAATTGATACAAAATTTGGCCAATATCCAAGAATTGGTTGGGTTAATATAAATGGTCAAACTATGAAGAGACGAAATATAAAATATAAAATTATAAAATTAGAAGAATCGCCACAATATGAATTTTTATGTAAAAATACAAATTATTATAAAGAATATATGAATGTGACTGGATGGATAAGTGGATATGGAAGAGAGAGAAAAAATGCAGTTAAAAATTTTGAAAATTTAATAAAAAACTTTGATGAAAAAAAAATGACACAAATAGATTGTGTTATTGAAGATGGTAAATATGTTTTAGTGGATGGATTACATAGATGTTCAATAATGTTTTATAAAAATCAAGATAAATTAATTAAAATAAATATAATTAGATGTAAAGATTTTATATCATTACCGCGTAAATAAATATAATTGTCTTCCATGATTACTTGGATCATCATAAGAATGTTCACTAATTATTTTAACATTTGTATATAAACTCTTTAATAAATGTAACTGAGATACTGCTTCCCTTCTATTATTTGCTTCATAAAACATAGTATCTGATAATTGAGAAGCAAATGTATATAATCTTTCCCATTTTTTAACCCAAGAACCCATTGATAATACAATAACTGCGTCAATTTTTCTTTCCGAGGGAATATAATTATTTACAATATTAATATCATGTTTATCAAAATCACATACATAAAAACTTAAATCATATTTATAATAACTATTTAAAGCATTTGCACAATTAATACATCTTGGATCATAATCTAATCCAATACCAGATTTTACACTTTTACCTAATTGCATCAATAATCCACCAGTATTACAACCAAAATCAATAATATTTTTATTTTTAAAATCAAAATGTTGTTTCATAATATCAAAACGAATTTTATTATTTCGTTGTCCTTTTACTTCATATTGTCCAAAATTTAATGTGTGATAAGCGGCTGGGAATGCTTCCCCATTGGGAAAATTTCGTATTCCATACGATTGTTTCGTATGTTTACATAAATTGTTAATTTTATTACAATTAGATTGATTAAACATTGTATAATTCTTATTTGTATAAATATATATTATAATAAAAATTATACCGAATACATAAACAAAAATATAATTATATGTGATATTAAATATAGAGATAATGTCTAAAGATACAAAAAAAATTAGGATAATTAAATATAAAAATCCAGAAATTTATGATGTTTTAGATAAAATTCCGTTATTTGATGGAATGAGAAATCACCATTTTGGTGAAATTGTCCGATTTAAGAACAATTCGCTTGCCCAAATTATTAAAAAAAGAAAAACAGGTAGAAAAGCATTAGTATTTATTAGTTCTAAAAATGCATCAAATTTAACAAAATTAATTTATCATCAGCGAATGAAATATATAAATTGGCCAAAATTAACTGATAAAAATTTTAGTTCTAAAATAAAAAAAATTTTTGAAGATTTACATTATACTAAACCAACAAATACTTACGTAAATAAGGAAGCGTGTAATGCAACATATGGGAAAATTAAATTAGGATTTTATCAAAAAATTGTAAGTTCTTATTTAATATATGGTCCATATAGAGGATTATTAGCATGGCATGGACTGGGCTCGGGTAAAACATGTACTTCAATTGATGTATTAAATTCTTTTATATTAAAAGTTCATTTTAATAATGAATTTTCAAATAGTATTTTGTCAAATAAAAATAGAGATGAATTAGATATTCCAATATCACCAAAAAAAATATATGTTGTAATTCCACCAGTTAAATCATTAGAAGAAAACTACCGAATGGAGATATCTAAAACATGTCCATCAATAATTAAAGATTTTGTTGAAAATTCACAATTTAATAAAGATGGTTCGAGACCTAAAAAAGATCCAACAAATAGAATTATTAATAAATATGTTAAAATTATTTCCTATGTTTCATTATCAAATAGAGTAAAAAAAGGGATAATTAAATTAGATAATTCTCTATTTATATTAGACGAAAGTCATAATTTATTATATCCAGCAAAACGATACAAACAAGAATATGATTATCTAGTAACAAAACTAAAAAGTGCTAAAAATATAAAAATATTATTATTAACTGCTACCCCAATTTTTAAATCCATAACAGATTTACCACGTCTTATAAATATAATGAAATATAAAGATGAAAAACAACTTCCCGAAACAGAAGATAAATTTAATAATAAGTATTATAATATTTTTGGACAATTAAAAAGCAAGAAATTATCAAATGATGTAAAAGGATATATTAGTTTTTTTGATATTGAAGATGATATTTCACTTTTTGCGATAAAAAAAATAATGAAACCATATATTACAAAAATTGATGAAGATCATTTTTCACGATGGGAAAAAACACACGAAAGAGAACAAAAAAAATATGAAATTATTAACTCTAATGATATATATGATAAAAATTTTAGAAATGAAAAATTTACAAATGCTGTATCTGGATATTATAAAAAAGCATCAGCAATGAGCAATTTACCTTCAGTATATTCGCGAAAAGGTATATATCCAGCAAAATTTCATCGTTTATTGAAAAATATTGAAAAATACGATAAAGAAAAACATTTTATTATATCTCGTCATAAAGCTGCTGGAGCAAATGGTATAGGTTTTTTCCTAGAAACAAAAGGATGGAATAGATTAAGTAATAATAAAAATGATCATGGAACAAAAAAACCAATCACAAAAATACAAATTGTTCAAAAATTATCCGATTTGGATGAAAAATTAAAAATAAAGACAATTACTCAAAATAATTATGATAAAAAAAGAGAAAAACTTTTTGAAAAATTTGAAGGAACTCCTTATAAAAGTTTCTTAATATTTAATAGTTCAAGTACTGCCAAAGCAATTAGTCAAGGAAGAAAATTTTATAATATAGAAGAAAATACTGATGGTAAATATGCTCGTATATTTATTGGAGATGAAAAATTTTCAGAAGGTGTATCGCTAAGTGATACATTACACGTTCATTTATTTGAACCGTTTTATTCTTTACAAGGTGAAAAACAGGCAATTGCTCGTGCTGTAAGAAAATGTTCTCATAAACGACTTCCATATAAAGACAGAATTGTCAAAATTCATAAATATTATAATAAAAATATCAATAACAATAAAATGACAGATGGCTTTATTTCTAAGTATGCTTTAAAAAAACAAGAAGTTTTACAAAAAATTATAAATAGTACAATTTATGGGGCGTTAGAAAATTAAAAGAAAAGAATTTATCAAAATTATAACGAAATGGATAATAAACTTTTGATAAGTCTTGCTGAAAAAATTGACAAACTACAAAATAGTATTGATAAATTACAAAAAGAAATTGAAAAAATGAATTTAAATCAAACCAAAATGACACAACATATTGATTTTGTAGAAAATATATATGAAAATATTAAACATCCATTAGGATATGTTTGTCATAAAATCTCTTCTGTTATCGGAAATGAAATTGAAAATCCGAATACTTTACCAAGTATTCAAAATGGTGATGAAATTTTTACAAAAAATTAGTACTAATATCTTTTTTCACAAATTTCCCATTATTATTAAAAATTTCAATAACTTTAATTGGAGAATTTTTAATTTCATTTTGATGTTTAGATAAATTACATTTTATTTCATAATAGTTTTTAAAAAATTCTTCATCAATTCTTTTATTTTTATGAAAAACATCATTAAACATATCTTCTATTATTAATGACATGTCATTAACATTTTTTAAATCTTGGACATTATCATCTAATACCTTTCTTTCAATATTAATAAATTTTTTTTTTAAATTTTCCAAATATTTTTTCACAATGACTAAATACTTTAATCCCTTCTTATAATAATTTATTTTAGTTGATAAAATAGAACTTCTAAAATTAGATATTGATTCTAATTTATCTAATGACTCATAATAAATTTGTTCATCTATATCAATATTTTTTAATTTTGGTTTAAAATAATTTATCTCTTCTATCAAATTATCAGCATAATTCAATTCATTACATATATTTTCATAGAATTTCAAAAATTTAATATCATATATATTTATTTTTTGTAATTTATCTATTTTGTTTTTTGTTTTGTATAATTTTTTTGTTGACATATCTTGACAATCACTTTCAACTGAAATATTTTCTATTTCACTCAATTCTTCTTGCAATAATTCTAATTTCTTTTGTTGTTTCTTCTTTTTTTTTTTCTTATCTACAATAATCGAACTATCTGTTATATTTGAAAATTGAACATCAATTGAACCATCTTCGAAAATTAATGTACTAATTTTACCTTCTAAATTTTTTGCGTCTTTTACAGATGTTATTTCTTTATTTTCATAAAAGATTGTAGAAAATTTTGAAATATCAAATGATTTTAATTTCTGTCTTTCCATTTGTATTTTTAAATTAATTATTTGTTTTAATAAACTATTATTAGATGTATTCTCTTGCCTAATTTCATTAGCAGGATTTTGCAAACACCTGTTATTTCTATAACTATTAATATTATTTTCTACTTCTCGAATAATATGTCGTTTTATATGATTTAATTTTTTAGATAATTGTTCTAAATTGTTACGAATTTTTTCTTTATCTTGTGTAATAATTTCTGCTGCTGCCGTAGGCGTTGGAGCAATTTTATCTGCTACATAGTCACACAATGTAATATCGCGTTGATGACCAATCCCACTAATTATCGGGATTTTTGAATTAAACACACCTTCTATTACTTTTTCACTATTAAATCCCCACAAAGCTTCATCTGAACCTCCACCACGAGTAATAATTATTAAATCTAATTTTTTGTATTTATTTAAATCAATTATAGCACACTTAATATCAGTATCACAATCTGTACCTTGAACTTTAGTATCTCGTATTATAATAGTATTACCATAACTTCTTCTTTTAATAACTGAAATAATATCTCTTATTGCAGCACCCTCTATAGCCGTAATTATTCCAATTCTTTTATTAGTTTTCTTTAATTTTTTTTTCTTATCATTATCAAAATAACCTAATTTTTCATATTTTGATTTTAATTCTTTGAATTGTATATGAAAATCACTTTCTTCTTTTTTACATATCGCCATACTTTGAATTAATAAAGAAAAAGTATTTTGTTTTTTATAATGTGATAGATTACTAGTTATTTTTATAATATCGCCATTTTTTATTATAGGAAATCTTCTTCTCGTTGGAAATCTAGCCAAACAACTGATTTTTGTATCTTTATCTCTTAAGTCGAAATATAAATTTCCATTGTAATTTGGATTTCTATAATTGGTTACTTCACCTTTTATAAAAAGTGTTTTTTTACAATATGGTTGTGAAAAAATAGAGATTTCTTGAGATATTTGAGAAATTGATTTATATTGATTCTTTCTTTTAGTTTTTTCTTTAGAAATACTCATTATAATATTATAAAATGTTTCCAAATTATTATTTAAATTTAAACTTAAATATTTAAATCATTTTCTCAATTTTTACGTAAAGTATTATTTAAACACCATTCATAAGCATTTTGAAATAATACAAACCAAGGAGAATAATTTGTATTGACTAAACTTTTTTCAAAATATTGGGGAGACCATGGTAATTGCCACTTCAAAAAAGTTCTTTCAGGATGAGGCATCATTGCTAAATGACGACCATTTTTTGAACAAATTGCAGCAACACCATTTAATGAACCATTTGGATTTTCAGGATATGTTTCAGTCACTAATGATTTATTATTAACATATTTTATTGGAGTATATGTATTATGGAAATCTTTATCAAATCTTCCTTCACCATGAGCAACCCATACACCCATTATCAAATCTTCCATATCCTTTAACATAATAGCATGTGATTTTGAAATTTTGATGGTTGAAAAACGAGACTCAAACCGTTTAGACAAGTTTTGTTTTAACTTAAATTGTTTATCACCAACATAACCTAATAATGTCATCAGCTGACAACCATTACATACTCCAAAACTAAAAGTATCTGACCTATTATAAAAATCATCAAATTGTTTTCGTATTTTTAAATTATTTACTATTACATTATACCATCCAATTGACGATCCTAAACAATCAGAATAACTAAAACCACCAACGAATGCAATTCCACGAAAACTACTAAGTAAATCATCATTATTTAATAAATCTTGAGTAGTAATATCCCATGTTTCAAACCCAGCCATATGAAATGCGGAAGCCATTTCTCGTTCTCCATTAGAACCTTCTTCTCGTAATATAGCAACTTTAAATGTAATATCTGGAATATGATGATTCAATAAGCGTTGTACAATTACAGAAGAGCAATTATAAGAAACATCAGTTGTATTTAATAAAGATTTCATTTCAGACATAGCTAAAGATTTTCCTATTTGTTTAATTTCTAAAACAAAACTAGTTTTTTCCCATAATTCTTGATAATATTTAACTGAATTATATAACAATTGTTGTTTGTTACAATTAACCTTTATTACAGATTTAGCAGTTGTTTTACCAATTTTATAAGTTGGTACATATTCGGATAATTCTGTGATCAAGTCTGAAACATATTCATCTTCAATTTCAATAACTAATCCTAATTCCTCATTTAATAAATACTCTGTGGGATTTCCTTCAAATGAAATGTTAAAACCAATTCCAGATGATATTGACATTTCTAACAAAGTTGTTATTAATCCACCATCACTTCTATCATGTCCTGATAAAATTTTACCATTTTGAATATATTCTTGTATTATATTAAAAACTTGAACAAAATTTAATGGTTTTTCGAAATCAGGACAATTCGAACCAATTTGATTATAAACCTGACATATAGAAGAACCACCAAGTCTATTTTTACCATATCCTAAATCAACATAAACTATATTAGTTTTACTATGTTTAAAATTAGGTGTAACTTTTTGATAAATGTTTGGACAAGGAGCATAACTCGATAATACTAATGTTCGGGGTGATTTTATTCTCTTGTTGTCAATAGATACATACATAGAAACACTATCTTTACCACCATCAATACCAATTTTTAATTTTGTTAATAAATTACTCAATGATTTAACTGCACAATATAAATGATAATTTTCCTCTTCTATTTTAGCAGGCCACATCCAATTACCAGATAATTTTATATCTGTAAATTGTGTTATTTTTACCCACAATAAATTCGTTAAACATTCTCCTACAACCATTCTTGCCATGATAGCAGGATTTAACAAACCTTTTATTGGTTGTTCCCCAATAGACGATGCTACTCCTTTAATATCCATATGACTTTGAGCAACTAAAGCAAAATTTGATAATGGTGTATGAAATGGACCAATACATTGTTGTTGTGCAATTAAGCCGGTTACGCTACGATCTACTTTATTTGTTAAAAAACGTTTCGAACCAACTGATAATAATTTTAAAACTTTTTGTAAAGCAGTTGAAAAATTTATATTTGAATGGTCAAATTTATTCAAATTTATTTCTTCCGTTTTCATCTTAAATTCCTTTTGAGGAATATTTCCTAATACTCTGTCAATATCCAAATCAACAGGAATTTTTATATCTTTATTCTTACTATCTTTGACCCGAACTCTATTATTATCTGTAATTGTTCCTACACAACTAAATCCAACTTTTTCTCTCAAACATAAATTTTCTATATAACTCAAATTTCTTTCTTCCACTAAAATAGTTATTTGCTCTTGATATTCCGCACACCATGTTTCCAATGTTGATAGACTTGTATCACCAAGTGTAACATTATCTAAATTAATATCAGCACCATATGGTTCTATTATCTCTTTCGTTACATTCGCCATTCCACCAGCCCCTTGATCATGTATTGATACAATTGGATTAACTTCCAACAGATTAACACATGCTCTAACAACACGAGAAACTTTATTTTCCATTTCCGCATCTCCTCTTTGAACAGCATCTTGATAAATAGATAAATTTTTTATTGATTGTAAATTACTTGACGCAGAACCACCGCCTAAACCAATTCTATATGCTGCACCACCAATACGAACAATTTTCATTCCCTTTTTTGGAATATTTTTACGTAAATGGTCATCATAAATAAAACCTATTCCACCAGTAAACATAATTGGTTTAATCCATTCAATCCTTTCTTGATTTATATTTTGACCAAAAGATCTAGCAAAACCCAAAATAATTGGTTCTCCTATCTTATTACCATAATCCGATGCCCCATTACTTGCTTCTATTAAAATTTTATCAGCTTGTAAAATAAAACCTTCTTTAAATTCACCATCTTCCCATTCTAAATTATAGTGATCCAAGTTTAAATTACCCACACAATAACCAGCAGTTCCTGCTATATTTAATCCACCTCGACCAACACATAAATTATCCCTTATTCTTCCACCAACTCCTGTAGCAGCAGCTGGAAAAGGACAAATTGCTGTTGGAAAATTATGAGTTTCCGCTTTTAATGTTAAATTCATTACAATTTCTCTTTCTATAAATTTAGATGAAAACAAATTTTTTTCTGGACATAAAGTTCGTATTTTATAGCCTCTAATAGCACTTGCATTATCTGAAAAAGCAATTAAACTATTATTCTTATTATTTTTTAAAGGTTTTTGAATCAAATCCATTAAACTATGCGGTAAAATATTACCATCTAATCTTAATCTTCCACGAAATAACCAATGACGACAATGTTCGCTATTTGATTGAGATAAATCAAATAATTCTACATTTGTAGGATTTCTCTTTAATTCGTCATAAAATATGTTACTATATAATTTAATATCATCATTATCAAATCCCAATGAAAATGACTTGTTAAAATTATTTATATTATCTTTCGAAATATAAAAAGGTTCTTCCCGTGTTTTAACAAATTTTAATGTATCTTTATCATATACACATTCAGACATTATATCATATTCTACTAATTTGTTATATAAATGCGTTCGTTCAATACTTGATATACACGTAATATTACTACTTTCTAAAATTTTAAGAACATTAGTACACCAGGCTGTTTTAAAATTTGGTTTTGGTCCAATTTCAACACAAGATGTATATCTCCAGAATTTAGTATCTGATAAATTATAAATAATTTTTGATAATTTTTTTTTAATAGTAGAATATTTTTCTAAACTATTGACATAATATTTATATCCAATTAAATTTGATTTTTTTTCATTCAAATAACGATAAAATATATGAGTGTTCATCTATGCTTTAAATATAATTTTATTTCTTTATATTTAACAAAATGACATTATATTTAAATATTAAAAATAATTAATGGCTAATATCATTTGCGGAAAACAATTAAGTAAAATATTACAAAAAAAAATAAAATCCGAAGTTGATTCCTTTTTTAAAAAATCTAAAAGATATCCATTAATGGTATTGATTCAAGTTGGAAAAAATACAGAATCATCATCATATATTAAATTAAAAATGAAAGCGTGTGACAGAGTTGGAATTTTACATCAACATATAACTTATGATGAAAATATTACAACTGATGGTATAATCAATGCTATTAATTTATATAATGAATCTGCTAATTATGATGGAATTCTCGTTCAATTACCATTACCGAAACATTTAAATAAAAAACTTATTGTAGAATCTATAAATCCAAATAAAGATATTGATGGATTTCATTCTACAAATATATCAAAATTACTATCTGGAAATGATATTGATACATTCATGATTCCACCTACACCTATGGGATGTTTACAACTTATAGAACACGCTGACGTTCCACTCGTTGGAAAACATGTTGTAATCATTGGAAGAAGTAATCTTGTAGGTAAACCACTAGCATCATTATTATTATCATTTGATGCTACAGTTACTATATGCCATTCAAAAACTAGAAATATTAAAAACATTACAAAAAATGCTGATATATTAATAGTTGCAGTTGGTAACCCCCATATGGTTAAAGAAGATTGGATTAAACCAGGGGCATGTGTAATAGATGTAGGTATTACTTATCTGGATGATAATACAACTAAACGGGGATATAAGATATATGGCGATGTTGATTTTGAAAATGTAAAAAAAATAGCCGGTCATATAACAACAGTTCCTGGAGGAGTTGGTCCAATGACTATTACAATGCTTTTATATAACGTATTAAAAAGTGCAAAAAATACTATTTAAGAATTTAAAAGATACATATCTTTATACAAAATCAATGAATAAATTAGCTTTATTTAGTGTATCTAATAAAACAGGTGTTTCGAATTTCGGTAAATTTTTAATTAATCAAGGTTACAAAATATTATCAACAGGTGGAACTTATAAAACATTAGTTAATAATCACGGAACAGAAAACATTATTAAAATAAGTGATTATACAAATTTTAATGAAGTATTGGGAGGAAGAGTAAAAACATTACACCCTAAAATTCATTCTGGCTTATTATCTGATCATACAAATCCAGAACATTTAGCTGATATGGTTAATAATGATTATAATTTTATTAATATTGTTGTTGTTAATTTATATCCATTTGAACAAACTGTAAGTAATCCTGATGTAACTGAAGATGAAGCAATTGAAAATATTGATATTGGGGGACATACTTTAATAAGATCTTCTTCTAAAAATTATAAAAGAGTATTAATTATTACTGAACCAAGTGATTACGAATATATTACAAAAAATTGGAATGAAATTGATGTTGAATTTAGAAAAAATATGGCAAAAAAAGCATTACATCACATTACTAAATATGATATGGCAATTTCCAGTTATTTCAATAAAAACATTACATATAGGCACTATACAGAGCATATACCTTTAAAGTATGGATGTAATCCACATCAAAATATTTCATCAATTTGTTCAATTAATGATAATTTACCAATTAAAATGTTAAATGGAACTCCAGGATATATTAATCTTTTAGATGCCTTAGGTTCTTGGCAACTTGTAAGTGAGATTGAAAAAACTACTGGTATCATTGCAGCAGCATCATTTAAACATACTGCACCGGCTGGAGTAGCTATTAATAAACCATTAACCGATTTAATGAAAAAAATTTATGGAGTTGAAAATTATGATTTAACACCATGTTCAACCGCATTTATACGAGCAAGAAATTCTGATCCTATGTCATCATTTGGAGATTTTATTGCTATTAGTGGTATTGTTGATAAAACAACTGCTCTTTTGATTAAAAGAGAAGTTTCTGATGGAATCATTGCTGCTGGATATACAAGCGACGCTTTAGATATATTAAAAGCAAAAAGACGTGGAAGATATTTAGTAATTGAAGCAAATAAATCTTATATTAATTTAGAAAATAAAGAATTTAGAGAAATGTTTGGAATTACACTTATGCAGAAACCAAATACTATGCCTGTTGGAAAAAATTGTTTTGAAAATATTCAAACTGAAAAAAAAAATATACCAGAAGATTCTCGATTAGATATGATAATTGCAAATATCACATTAAAATATACGCCTTCTAATTCTGTATCTTATGCTACAAATGGACAAGTTATTGGTATAGGGGCAGGACAACAAAATAGAGTAGATTGTGTTAAACTTGCTGGCGATAAAGCTCTTAAATGGATATTACGACAACATCCAAAAACAATTAACTTATTTAATTATTTTAAATCAACAACAAAAAGACAAGAAAAAATTAATTGTTGTATGCAATATATTAATGGTAATTTTTCAAAAATAGAATTTAATGATTGGTTAAGTAAATTTAATTCTGAATTTAAATATAATGAATTAACTGATGATGAAAAAAATGAATTTATAAAAAATTTCCATCATGAATTAAGTTTATCATCTGATGCTTTCTTTCCATTTAGAGATAATATTGATGAATGTGCTAAAAGAAATGTAAAATATATAATTCAACCGGGTGGAAGTATTGCTGATAAAAGAATAATTCGTGCTTGTAATGATTACAATATTGCTATGTCAATGACTGGAACCAGATTATTTCAACATTAAAAATTAAAATGTTTTAAAAAACAGGAATAACAATTTAAATTTAAATTTATTTATTAAATAAATAAATTTAAATGGAAATAAAAATATTACAACCTAATGATTTTCATCATCATTTACGAGATAAAGAATTATTACATTTTAATGTAGAACATTGTTTTAATAAATTTAGAAATGTTATTGTTATAATCTAATTCCACCAATTATTACTATCCATCAAGCATTAGATTATCGTAAAAGAATAAACAAATATAATATAAAAAATGGAAATCCATTAATGACATTATATCTAAATGAAAATATCAATATAGAAGATATTCGTAAATTTAAACACCATCCAGAAATGATTGGTATTAAATATTATCCAAAAAATGTTACTACTAATTCTCAAAATGGAATTAATAATATTAAAAACATCTTTTTCATATTAAAAGTAATGGAAGAAGAAGATATACCATTATTAATACATGGTGAAACAAATAATCCAAAAATAGATATCTTTAAAAAAGAAGAATATTTTATAAAAAACGAATTACAAATAATTATCAAAAAATTCCCAAAATTAAGAATAGTTTTAGAACATATTAGTACAAAAATAGCAGTTAATTTTGTATTAAAATATAATAATATATATGCCACAATAACACCACATCATTTAGTATTAGATAGAAATGATATATTTTATAGAGGTATTCATCCACATTTATATTGTTTACCTATTTTAAAAAAAAGAGAAGATAAAATGTGTTTAATAAAAGCAGCAATTAGTGGAAATAGTAAATTTTTTTTAGGAACAGATAATGCTCCACATTTAGAAAAAGATAAGATATCGAGTTGCGGTTGTGCTGGTATATTTAATAGTCCGGTAGCAATTGAAATTATAACTGAATTATTTGATAAAAATAATTCATTATATAATTTAGAAAAATTTATGAGCACAAATGGATGCGATTTTTATAAAATACCTTACAATAAAGAATATATTTGTCTTAAAAAAGAAGATTGGATTGTACCCAATAGATATGGAAACTTAATTCCATTATACAATGGGAAAAAAATTAAATGGAAAATTAAAGATTGTTGAAATATAATTTCTTAATTAATAATTTCATTAATTTTATCCAACAATAAGTTTGATTTTAAGTATTTATAACCATATTTTAAATTTTGAGATTTAAACATTGAATTCAATTTTACATAAAAACTAAAATCATATGGATATGTCATATCATATTTATAAATTGAATAAATTGTAATATTTTCAGATTTTTGTTGAATAATTTTATCAATCGTTTTTGTTGTTAATTGTTTTTTAATATTTAATAATTCCCTTTTAACATATTTTTTATATGATTTATTTAAATCTTCTTCTATTCCAAATTTATAATCAATCATTTGTGCTAACTTTTTTTTGTAACTTGGTATTTTTAAATGTGATACACCAGTTAAAATTATAATTTTATCATTATTTTTTTTTAATATTTTAGTTAATTCTGTAAAATATATATTTATCCATTCACAAGTTTGACACGCTTTTTGAATTTTTGAAATAGACTTATAATGTTTTTGAATTATTTCTTTTTTTATTTTATCTGTATCAATTAAAATAATTTTATCTTCATACATTTTTTTTAATTTATGTCCCAATGTTGTCTTCCCTGAACCAATATTTCCAACAATATGAATTATCATTATATATTATAATATTATATAATATAATATATAATAAAATATCAAAAATGAAGAACGTAAAATTATATATTAATCATCTTTTTAGTAAAGATGTATCATCTATAATGATTAACTATCTTACATTTGAATGTAAAACTTGTGATACTAATATTTTCATGTTTACAAGTAATGACATAATTATTTGTCCAATCTGTAAAATAGAATTTTGTACAAATTGTAAATTACAAAAAACATGTTGTCAAGAAAAAACTTGTTCACAAGATTTTATAAAATATTGTAAGAAATGTTTTATGTAAAATAAATATTAAAAATGATTTATGGAAGATTTAAATAAATTAACTATTTAACAAATTAAACTATTTGACAAATATGGCTAATACTACATCACATTATACTTTTTATTTAGTTGGGGATGGAGGAGTAGGAAAAACAAGTTATTTACAACGTCTCACTACAGGTCATTATCTACAACCAAATCAAAATAATGATATAATATATGATGCAACTTTTAATACTAACTATGGTCGTAAAAATATTTCATTTATTGAAATGAATAATTGTAATCATTTTGATTGCGATGGTGTAATATTTATGTTTGATAAAACTGAAATGAATACATTGAATAGAATTGGAAGATTAATGGAAGATCATTCAGAATATATTGACAATTTTGTTTTATGTGGTAATAAATCTGATTTAAGAAATACATCACTATCACCAGATTTATTTAATTTTCCAACTATTCCAAATAGACAGTATTTTGATATATCTGTTCGTTCATTATATAATTTTGAAAAACCAATTTTATCACTTTTACAACAAATACAAACTAATAATAATATTAATGGAAATAATTTAGTTTTTATACCAAATCATATAAATGCCGCAGAATTTTTAGTATAAATTAATTAATTAAAATATTTCGGGACTTTAAGTTTTGAAGTTCAAGATTATATTTCTTCACAAATTATTTTTAAACGCACTCATATACACCTTTATCTAACAATGTGTATTTAAAATTTCATATATACGAGTTAAATCTTCATTTGGGGGAATTTGAACATTATTATTGCTTAAAATTTGTCTTACAGGAATAATTTGATTATAAAATTTATAATTACAAGCCTCACGTAACATTAAAATTTTACCCTCTACAGACAAACCAGCGTATAGTCCTTTACTTTTAGAATAACTGTACATTGGTTCCACTCCTCGTGTCGTTAAACCCAATGCAACTTCTGCATCTCTTCCAACTGGCCCAACAGAGATTGAAGCTTCTCCTCCTAATGTTACTTGATTACTTTTCATAAATTGTTGAACAGCATCATCAGTATTTAATACAATTATTACATCTACTTTTTCCAATCCTAATTGTAATCCAATACTTAATCCACACATACCAACAGCCGAAGGACCCGACCATTGTTGTCCCTCTTGTGATTGATTATCTTGTGATTCATTATCTTGTGATTGATTATCTTGTTTAATTAAAATAATTCCTGTACCCACAGAGCCATTAATTATTAATCCTGTTTTAACAATTGTTAATATAACAATACCTTTAGCATCTTTTAATATTTGTTTAGGTATTTGTTCATCTACCTTAATTAAGGCAGGATTGATATATTCTTCCAAAGATTGGCGAGATTGTTTTAAAATTCCCTCCATACTTACTCTAGTTTCAAATGTTGATATTAAACCATTAATATTCATATTGTGATATAATCAGATGTATTAATAATAGATAATATTATATTTTATTATATTTTATTTATATCAAAATAATTTATTTTTTAATTGAATGATTAATAAAAAATAAAATCGATTAATTACTGATTTAATAATAATCAATAAAATTGAATAAAATAAGATAAGATTTAAATACAAAATGAATTCTAAATATATTTCAGTTACAATTGAAAATTTTCAACAAGATACTAGATTATGTACTCTATCATTAACAAACAAATTATCAGGTATTTTATTATTTAAAATTGAAGATAATAGTGTTATCCGAACCATTGGTGAAATTTTAAAAGAAATGCCAAATTATCATTTTCAAAATAATAAGATTTCTACAGATAATTTCAGATTTATTTGTAATACGAGTGAAAATGTAATTTGTAGTACTATTTTTGAACAAATTCAAAAACGAAATCAAGAAATTATTAAAGAACAAGAAAATTGTCCGAAAAAAATTGATTGGAATCAAAAAATTACAGAAACAAGTTGGAATAATAATTTTACAAGTTTTAATTTTGGAACACAAGATAATGAAAAAATTACACAAACAAGTTTTAATTTTGGAACACAAGATGAAAAAAATTCAAATTGGAAATGGGGGGGGCAAACAGGAATCTGGAAACAACAGGAATCTGGAACGCAAACAGAAACTAGTTCTGTTGTTTTATCAAACGAATTAGTTGTTTTACATAATAATATTGTTCCAAATGTTCCATGCAATACACCAATTACAATAAAAGATATTCAAAATGATTTAAATAAATTAGAATCCCCAACATCTTCAATGGAAGTTTTTCATACAATTGATTCTATTGATTCTATCAATTTAAAATTAGTTAAAACACCAGTTAAACAACATACTTCTTCTAGTGGAAATGAAAGTGAAAGTGAAAGTGAAAGTGATAGTTCTTCTGATGAATCGGAGAATGGAACTTATACAACATTGGAGAATCAAAAACCAAAAAGACGCAAAAGATCTGTAAGAACTTTATGTGTTATTGATTCAAGTTCTTCAGATGATGAAGATGAAACAGAACAACCTAGTTGGAATGAATGTATAATGGAAATTTTGGATGAATGTCCAAAAACAGCACAGAAAATTGGCGATATTATGTCAATGAGATTTCCAAAAAAAATGGTAGGAAAAACGTTTTCGCATACTATAAATGAAAGATGTCAATCTTTAGTAGAAGATGGACGAGCACAAAGAATGAAATCTGAAAATAATAGATTTAAATATTTTGTTTAAATATTATTTAGATATAAAATTAATGATTATTTTACGGGACTGAAATATTTTTATAAAATTGAAATAAAAATAATTAAACATAATAAATTTATTTTATCATGCTTCGAAATTCAAATAATAATTATAATAATCTTAACGATAACGATAATAATGTTGAAACTACTTTTACAGTTATTGAAAAATATAAAAGATATTTCCGTGTATCAGTTATTATAAGCGGTGTAATAATATTAGCATTAATCTTGGCTTTAATATTTACTTCTGCTAAACAGGTCAAACAATGTTCTAATTGTGACAATAATTATACAGATGTCGCTTATTTAGACGATGAAATGAAAAAAAGTATTTTAACAAAAATCAATGACAAGATTGATCCGTGTAATGATTTTTATGAATATTCTTGTAGTAATTTAAAATTACCAAAAGGAATGCAACATATTAGCATATGGGAATATATGGCTGAAGATATACAAACTAAACAATTTGAAATTTTATCTAAACATTTTGAATTTATTTCACCATATTACGATGAATGTTTAAAAACATCAAATGAAGACATTAGTAATTTTTTGACAAAATACTTAATGGAAATTAATAGTATAACTGATATAAATTTATTTTTACAAAAATTAGGTGATTTAAGACAATCACAAATGGAAAATTATGTACTTTTTAGTTCTAATATAATGGGCGATTTTCATTATGAAGATCAATATATGTTATATTTATTACCTCAAGAAGTATTTTTAAATTCTTCTACAATTACCCAATTTCTATTAGAATTAAGTTTCCCTGAAAAACTTATTGAGAATGTTATTTTATTAAATGATAATTTAGAAAAAATTTCTAAATCATATGATACTATAGAACAAATTATAAATAATACGGAAAGAATGACTACATCAAATTTTAAAAATATAACAAATATTCCAATTACTGAATTTTTAAATACATTTGCTAAAAATGTTAGTGGTGATATTAAAAATATTGAAAAATTAAATATCGTAGGATTAGAATATTTTACAAATATGAACAAAATTTTAATAAATACTGATATAGAAATTTTAAAAAGTTATTTAATTTTATATTTTTTTATACAATTTCCATTTATGTCAAATCAATTTAGTAACAAAAATTATTGTTTGGAATTAACAATAAATGAATTTTCAGACTATTTTTCACATAAATTTATTATCGAAACATTTCCACCCCGTGATAAAATTTTTGCTGAAGAACTTGTTGATACAATTTATGAACATATGGGAATTCGTTTAAAAAATGTTGATTGGTTAGATGAACAAACTAGGGAAGAGGCAATAAATAAATGGGCTTATATTCAAAAAAATATAGCATATGTAAATAAATGGCTGGATTATAGTAATATAAAATTAACAAATGATTTCTTTGAAAATTTTATTTATATAAATAAGTTTCAAAATTCCTTGATGATATCAAAAATTGAAGAAATAATTGATAGAAATGAAATGGGGAATGATATGATATTAAATGCTGCATATAATCCTACTCAAAATTCAATAAATTTATATTCTGGTCTTATGAGAAAACCAATATTTTCACCCAATCTCCCCTTTATTTTAAATTTAGCTGCTTATGGTTCAGTAATCGGACACGAAATTACACATGGATTTGATAATAATGGTAGAATGTTTGGTAAAAATGGTTCTTATAATAATTGGTGGACTAATAAATCAGAAACTGAATTTACTGAACATACTCAATGTTTAGTAAATCAATATAATGAATATACATTTTGTGAAATGTTTCCAAATGATAAAAATTGTGATATCAAAATGAATGTAAATGGCGAACATACACTTGGAGAAAATATAGCAGATTTAGGAGGAGTAAATTTAGCATTTAATTCGTACAAAGAATATGAAACAAAATATGTTCAAAAAGAAGATATTTTACCTGGATATTCTAATGATAAATTATTTTTCATTTATTTTGCTCAAGTTTGGTGTGAGAAACAGACAATAAATTATGCTATTCAATCAAATAGTTTTAAAAATGAACATTCACCTAATAAATTTAGAGTTAATGGTGTAGTATCTAATATGCCAGAATTTGCTAATGCATTTCAATGTTCTAATACATCTAAAATGGGTAAATCTTTAACTAATGAAAGATGTGAAGTTTGGTAAATATTTATAATATTCTTGTTGATATTGAACAATCTAACGATTGAATTTTACCCAATAATTCCTTGTCCATATTTGAATCTAATTCAACAATTGTTACACCAATCTCTTTCTGTGTTGATAAAACTTGATTACTTATATTTATACCTTTTAAAACATCGTTTATTGATTGTAAAGAACCTGGTTGATTTTTATGAATATTAATAAATCTAGTTCGCCCAGATACTGGCAAATCAACTTCTGGAAAATTAACTGAACCCAATGATGTACCACATTCAATATAATTAATTATTTTATTTGCTACATCTGTTCCAATTCCTATTTGAGCTTCTTCAGTTGATCCTCCCATATGAGGAGTTAATATAGTATTTGGACATTTTTGTAAACAATTTATATAATTATTTGTATTTTTTTTAGGTTCTTCTGGATAAACATCAAAAGCAGCTCCAGATAAATGTCCATCTTTTAATGCTTTAGATACAACTTCTATATCAATAACCTTACCACGAGATGCATTAATTAAATATGATCCTTTTTTCATCATCATTATATTATCCTTATTAATCATATTTTTTGTATAATTCGTCAATGGGACATGAAATGATACAAAATCAGATTTTTCAAGTAATTTATTAAATGATTCCATTTTTTTAGCATTGTTATACCTCAATTTAGGTATAATATCATAAAATATTACATTCATACCCATATTACTAGCTAATTGGGACAATTGAGTACCAATTGAACCATAACCAACAATACCTAAAGTTTTTTCCCTTAATTCATAACAATTTTTTGAAGTTTTATTCCAAATACCATTATGCATTTCATTATTTTTATCCCCAACTTTTCTTGATAACATAACCATGTAACCAATAACCAATTCGGCTACACTTCTAGTATTTTCAAATGGTGAATTAAATACTGGAATTCCAAGTCTATTAGCACAATCTAAATCTGTTTGATCTGTTCCTATACAAAAATGACCAATCGCTATTAAATTTTTACCATTTTCTAATATATCCTTTGTTAATGTAGTTTTACTTCTAATACCAATTACATTAATATCTTTTATTTTTTCTTTTAATTCATCTTGTGTTAGTTGATTTATTTCTTCAACATCATAACCTTTATTTCGTAAAATATTAGCTGCAACACTTGAAATTTTATTCAATAATAGAAATTTTTTTTTTGTTTGATTTAACATTTTTAGATTAAGTTATAAACTTACTTATTATTTTTATTTTTATATATAAATCGTTAATTTTATAATTATATATAGGATAAATACAAAAATTAAAATAAAAATTGATATATTATATTAAAAGTAATCAAAAATGGCAGAAAAATTTTACTATCCTAGTGCTCCACCACAAGAAATGTCAGTGGTAGAACAAAATCAAAGTAATAGTTTTTATCCAAATTTAAATCAACCTGGTTTAGTTTATGATAAAAATATTATTGAATTAGAACAAAGTATTTCAAATATTTTTAAAAAATATAAAATACAAAAAAATGATAAAACATCTTATAAAACATCTTATAAAAATATGATGATTGAAATTGATACAATAACAAGACAATTTAATTCTCATCATAATTTGAATGAAAAAAATGAAATGAAAGACGAAAATCAACAACCACAAAATACTACTTATCATGATTTAAATTTTGAAAAATTTGAACAAAATTTTAAATTATGTCAATATTATTATTCAAAAGGACAACAAGATTTATTTACACACGTAAATATAATTAAAGCAAGAAAAAATGAATTAAAAAATATGAGACAAATACCCGGTCATTTACAACGTCAAGTATATGATGAGATGAAAATGTGCGAATCTTTACATTTAAAACATAAAAATGAATTTGAACATAAATACGGAAAATTCAAAAAATTTAAACAAAAATTAAAAGAAAAAAAGAAACAAGAAAATTTAAGAATTGGTAAATATAAAAATTTTATGAATAAAAGTTTCTAATTTAAAATATAAAAAAAATCTTTTATAATTAATATAATAAAACAAATGGCTATTCAATCTGTTACAGTTAAACATAATGGAAAAAATTGTAAAGTTTATAAAGGGCAAAAAGGAGGTATGTATATTGTTCGTAAAAATAGAAAAGTTTATTTACAAAGTGGTTCTGGAAAATTTGCGGATCTTAGAGCAGCAGCAGCAAAAAAATTTGCAGTAGCAAAAGGTGTGGTAAAATCCGCAGCAACAACTGTAGGAAATGTCGCATCAGCAGCAGTAAAAACTGTAGGAGATGTTGCATCAGCAGCAGCACAAAGTATGCCAATATCTTCTGCAGTACAAGGTATTAAAGGTGTAGGAAGTGCTTTAGTCAGTATGATTGGAGGTTCTATGTATCTCCAAATGAGCGAACAATTCGGCGGACAAGGTATTTCTGTCAGAATTAATGGAAAATATAGAAAAGTATTTACAACAAAAACTGGTAAATTTTATTATAAACAGCAAGGTAAAAAAGTATACATTAAACAAGGCGGAACTGGGTTTGCTTCTATATTTAAAACAATTGGTTCAAAAGCAATGCCATTCATAAAAGATTTTGCTATGGAACAAGGAGCAAATATGCTTCAAAGTGCAGTAGCACCAGTAGTAGCACCAGTAGTAATGGCACCAAGACCAGCACCAGTAGCAATAGCACCAGTAGCAGCACCAGTAGCAATAGCACCACTACCAGTAGTACAAGCAGGAGGAGCTAGAACAGTTGGCCCAGCATATGTTCTTATGCAAAAAGGTGGAAATGGTTTGAAAGTAAGAAATGGAAGAAAAAATGTTAATGTTTTTGTAACAAAAGGTGGAAAATTTTACTATAAAGAAAATGGTAAAAAAATCATTGTTCAAAAAGGAAGTAGCTTCTTTAAAAAAATGGCAGCAAAAGCAGCAGCAGTAGCAGCAAAAGCAGCAAAAGCAGCAGCAAAAAATCCTGCATTAATGGCAGTTGTCCAAGACGCTAAACAAGCAGCAAAAGCAGCAGCAAAAAATCCTGCATTAATGGCAGCTGTCCAAGACGCTAAACAAGCAGCAAAAGCAGCAGCAAAAAATCCTGCATTAATGGCAGCTGTCCAAGACGCTAAACAAGCAGCACAACAACAAGCAATGGCAGCTAATCCAGCAGCAGCTCAAATAATGGCAGGTGTTATACCAACAGCTCAAACAATGGCAGCACAAGCAGGTGTTGCAGGTGTTTTACCAACATTATTACCACCAGTAGCAGCACCAGTAGCAATAGCACCAGTAGCAGCACCAGTAGCAATAGCACCAGTAGCAGCACCAGTAGCAATAGCACCAGTAGCAGCACCAGTAGCAATAGCACCAGTAGCAGCACCAGTAGCAATAGCACCAGTAGTACAAGCAGCTGGTTCCTGTAAAAGAAAAAATTGTCCTTGTGGAAAAAAATGTAAATGTGGAAAAAATTGTAAATGTATAAAAAGAGGCGGTTCCTGTAAAAGAAAAAATTGTCCTTGTGGAAAAAAATGTAAATGTGGAAAAAATTGTAAATGTATAAAAAGAGGCGGTTCCTGTAAAAGAAAAAATTGTCCTTGTGGAAAAAATTGTAAATGTTAAATAATTAAATTATTACATAAATTTTTAGATTATTTTTAATTTTAATTACTAAAATTAAAAATAAATTAATAAAATAAATAAATATTTACCATACAACATGGTATGAATAAAGCGGATGATAGATATTTCTATGACCTCGTGAATATAGAATACAATAACCAATTCCCGCAAGTACAACAATTGTACCTAATATACCTAAACAAATAATACTAAGTATTTCCATTTTAATATTTTAATATTTTAATATATTACTAAATCTTTATATAAAGATTTAGTATTAATAATAATTATCATAAACTATGTATAAAATACTATTATTTCTTTTCACATTTATTATATCTAATTCTAATTCTGAAATACAAATAAATAAATTAAATAATTGGGAAAATTGTGGAACTCCATCTGATCATATTCATAACTTAGATATTTCTTATACACCAGAAATAATATCAAAAGGTTCGAACTGTTTTTCGTATTCTTATTCAACTTTACGTATCAATAAAAATGAAAGAAAACGAAAGTAAATCAAAGCAAAATTAAAACAATAATTATAATAT
>Ga0208523_1000053_pt1 | contig 26338 bp, 27 predicted proteins | sample ETNtaG_17_FD_185770 | JGI IMG/M metagenome (GOLD analysis project Ga0208523, IMG submission 185770) | Marine microbial and viral communities from oxygen minimum zone, Eastern Pacific Ocean - ETNP201302PF82A (SPAdes) (version 2) | ecosystem: Environmental > Aquatic > Marine > Oceanic ...
CAGTAAGAAATGGTCGATGCCGATTCAAAACTGGCGTCAGGCGATGAGTCGTTTTATTATCGAGTTCGAGGAACGCCTCGAAAAGCATATTAACTAATGGCAGTTACACAGAATCTGTTACAGGCTCGACACACATAGTCGCCCTCGCTAGTTTGTCATTGACGGACTCTAATAAAAGGTGAGTCCTTATATTGTGCAGCTACCTATACAGTCATTTGCACCTTCGCGCAGTTCTGAAATATTTTCAGCTTCCTTTGCTGCTTTTTTATCAGAATTTTCCTTCGCACTTTTCTCAGCTGCTTCGAAGTCGAAACTGTCCAGATTACTCATGTCAAACTCGTCCATTACGGTACCCCTGTGGTTGTTGATTGAACCTAATTACTTGATTATACCAGTATGCTTCTAGTGTTCGGGAATCGCGCCCTCCTAAATCAGTCCTTCAAAAAATAACATTAGCGTTCGCTAATCAAATATGCCCGATGAAATATGCATATAGTATGCTTCAACGGCCATTGCCCACATCATCTGTTCTTGTGGATGCTGAGAAACAGAGAAGTCAAAATTGGCCTTAGATTGATATCCTAAGCGGCGATAAAATCTTGCAGCCAATACATTCAGGTCTGCTTTTTTATCGGCATCGACGGTGATTGTGTCACCGTCAATCTCATAAGTGGTCACACCCAAAATTACCCCCTGAAATTACAGATAAGCTGATAGGCTTTGAATGTTTTTGGCCCCAGATACAAAGTGCACAGCCATGGATGGATGGGTGCAGGTCATTTCCACCCAAAGCCCATACTGACCGACAAAAATTGTTGGTGACATTGTATGGGCAGGATTTAAGAATTTCAGGTTGGATAAATCACGGTCAATAACGTGAACCACAGAATGCCGCTTAGGTATGTTCGGTGAAGACACTGAAAAAGAGTGAGCATTGAGAGCCACCTTGCTTTCAAACTCATCATCTGACACGTCAATAGCCTGAGATTCGGTGTTTGTCACGATACCAACTTGCTTGAAACTGAAGTCAGCTACACATTGCTGGGCTTCCTTCACTTTTTCAATCAACTCTGGAGACAGCTCAATGAGAAAGTGGGAAGGAAACCCTTGGCCGGGATCAAACGAAATTTCAGGCGCTTTACTAAATAACGGTAATGCTAGGATCATGTTGTAGGCTTCCTATGTAGTCAATACCGACTAGCTTACCGCTAATCAAAGCTTTCGCCCGAAATCCGTCCTCTTTGTCGAGTTAGAGTTTAACGCGCTTCTTTTTACTTACCGTTACATACTCGAAACTCAACAGCGCAGTGATCTTTCCGTTAGTCAAAGGTTCGCATTTCTGAAGTCTTTGCACGACATCATATTGCGACTTACCATCTCCCTGAATAAAGGTTCGTTCCAGATGGTTGTGTACAGCGTCTTTGAGAGTATCGTATACCTTGCGGTGATAGCGGCCACTTGTATCATCGTAAGCGTGAATGCTTATAACTGGAATGTCATTGACCTTATCTTCGACGACATAACATGGCAGGTGGGCTTCGGGTATTCGCTCAACTTGTACAGGATACTCATAAAAATCACCCGAAATTTCCGCACGTGCGCTATATACACTGACAGAAAAATGTCTGCCGCTGCTCAATCAGGGTCTCCTTAGAATACCAATTATGGTGCCTTAATTAGGATCCTACATAATTACCGATAATTCTTATTATCGGTAATTGAAGCCCTCTTTTATAGCTGGTATCTTAGTTCTCTCAATCCATACCGGCTACCGACTATGCTCACTCCATTATTCGATACGCTGCAATATATCAACGAGCCAAACATCCACATCACCAACCAACTGAAAGCGTACGAAGCTGCTGGTGTTGATGATGTATTTTTATGTTATGAGCTGGCACTTGAATACTTAGATAGCTGCTCCGGTTCAGAGGCGACATTCAAGAGCTATCGTGCAGAGATAGAAAAGTTTCTATTCTGGTGCTGGCATGTAAAAGCCATGGGTGTTGCCGAAGTCAATAAAATGCTTCTGCGAAGCTATTTACAGTTTGTGCGAAAGCCAGATGGTCAATATATCGGCAAACCCACCAACAGCAGATTTGTAACTAAGCCTGACAGTCATCACAGAGAGCCAAATGCCAACTGGCGACCATTTGTAAATCCTAACTGGAAAAAAGAAGGATTGGCCGCACACTACAAATTCACTGACAAGTCTCTATCGCTCACGCTGTCAGTGCTGACAAAATTCTTTGAACACCTCATTGATAGCGATTATACCGAGCGTAATCCCGCAGCCATACTGCGTAAAAAGCCGGAATACAAACGTACTGAACAGAACACAGAAGATGATCTTCACTTCTTCACTAAGGAACAGTGGGCAGCAATACTCAATATTATTGATGCAAACAACCCCCAAGATGTCGACAGAGGCATGGAAGTGGCGCGTCGTCGTTTTATCATCAAGATGATGTACAGTCTTTATCCGCGGATATCAGAAATCAGCGCTCGACCTGCGCATACACCTGTTATGGGTGATTTCAGTCGTAACGTCCAACACGGCGCATTTGTTTTTCGAATTCCAATATCTAAAGGCTTTAAAGGGCGTACTATTCCGGTTTCAGATGAACTTATCTCGCATCTGAACGCATACCGGGAAGCGCTGGGGTTCTCTCCTACTCTGTCGTCCACGAATAGCTATCCCCTATTCCCCAAGATTGTTAGCGGTAAACCGGTGATGGCTGGTTTAGGACAGAGACAAATTTACAATATTATCACCGAAGTGTTTTATGCAGCAGCTGACTTGCTGGAAGACCAAGGTAATCATGAGATGGCCGCGCCCATGCGAGAAGCTACGCCCCACTGGTTAAGGCACACAGGCATTTCACATGACCTTAATTACCATGGCGTTCCATTGGCTGTGGTACGCGACAATGCTGGTCACAGTTCTATTGACACTACGTCGCTATATCTTCACACATCGCTATCTGATAGGTACCTTTCAGTTAAGGGGAAAAAAATATCACCGGAATAAACGAGTTAGTAGGAAATAGAATTGCCCCAATCCATTTCTACTCTGGGCATCGCCGGAAGTGGCACATCAGATGGAACAGAATCAATCCAATTTAACAATGACTTGGCTATTTCCAATAATTCAATTCCCGGTTGATTTGCCATACGCGTTCTCACTGAGTAATGTTATCTGCAAGGCTGTAGCTGTAAAAAGCCCCCTGCCCTGCCCTACTCTACTTTTTCTTGCTCTAATGCTATTTCTACTCTGGACAATACGCTCTCAAGAAATGCCATACCAGAGTCATTTGCAGGAACTCGAATAAGCTTTCTCCGAGTTGAAAGGTAACCTTTAAACTCTTTAAACTTCGACTCTAGAGCCAGCTTATCTTCAGGTCTTCCGTTAGCCTTGTAGATACCAAGCAACGCAAGTAAATGACATTGAATGTCTCTGCCCTGTTGCTGAACATCGCGAGGGACAGCTATTACTTGTGAGTTGACAGGCTTTTGGGAAATAACGTGGGTTTGCATAATGATTCCAAAGTTCGTAAACATGTCTTCATCATGCGCTACCAAGAAAATCTCGCAGAAAACGCGGCCTAATACTAAATTTAATCCGTAGCAACAAATGTTAGTAGAACAGAGGTAGCTCGCGCTCCCCTACCCTTCTAACAAATAACTACGTTTAGACAAGCAATAAATTAACGCTTTTTCTTTATGTATTTAAAATATTCTTTTTTTCCAGCATCACGATCATATTGCATCGTTTGCTCTGCAAAAGACATAGCCTCTTGTACAGATAGTATATTCTCAAGAGGAGCGAGAATAGATGGCCTAACTGCAAAATCTGTTTGCTTCTTGTTTGTTGGATACATAACAGCTAAGAATCCAAATGCCCTGCCCCCCATTTGGCTCTCATACATTGCACCCGTTTTTGTATGGCGCATATAAATAGCCAGCGCCATACCCAAAAGCTCGCTGTCTGATTTGGAATAATCTCCAAAAGTCTTAAACCCAGATTCGCAAACAAACTGCGCGAGACTTGATGACGTAAGCGAATGTTCTGGCAGTAAAGGTGTAACCTCATCTATAAACTGATAATACTTTTCCACTGACATGGTTGCCAATGTGAGGTGATCTTTGTGAGGCCAATACGTAAAGAACTGGGCGAAATCGTCACTCACAACCGAATTGGGATCATGAGCATTTACAAACCATCCTTTAGAAACGAGGTTGGAGAAATGTTTAGTGAATCGTTGTGACATACAAATCCTTTTCAGTAAAAGTGATACATTCTGCACATAAAGAAGTATCACGCCAAATTCGCGGTTCGTATGTTATCACCCCCCTCCCCCAAGCACTATATCTAGACACCTGACATACGTTTTTGTTGACATGCCCAGACCGTGAACCCGGTATACGCTTTTGCTGTCGTGTCCAAACCGTGAACCCGGTATACGCTTTTGCTGTCATGCCCAGTCCGTGAACCCGGTATACGCTTTTGCTGTCATGCCCAGTCCGTGAACCCGGTATACGCTTTTACTGTCATGCCCAGACCGTGAACCCGGTATACGCTTTTACTGTCATGCCCAGACCGTGAACCCGGTATACGCTTTTGCTGTCATGCCCAGACCGTGAACCCGGTATACGCTTTTGCTGTCATGCCCAGACCGTAAACCCGGTATACGCTTTTGCTGTCATGCCCAGACCGTAAACCCGGTATACGCTTTTGCTGTCATGCCCAGACCGTGAACCCGGTATACGCTTTTGCTGTCGTGTCCAGACCGTGAACCCGGTATACGGATTCACATTATGAAAATTCAGAAAATACATAGACGTACAAGAATGCGACTTAACATTGTGGCTGGCCGAATAAACAAAAAACTATCTCGAAAATAAAAAATATATTTAGAAAATCGTTTTCATACAAATGGTTCAGTGATAATTTTAATAAAATAAAATAAGGAGACATACATGAGTAAATTAGAAAGTAGAAATGCGAAAATAATTACTATAGGAACTCCGAAAGGAGGTTCAGGTAAAAGCACTCTTGCTGAGACGATTTCTGTAGAGCTGGCATATATGGGTTACAAAGTTCTTGTATACGACATGGACAGCACCGGAACGCTCACCAACATGATCATTAGACGAAACGCTTTGATACAACATCTTATAGATAGCGGGGAAGAGCCAATACCTTCAATAAGTCAGATATCTAAATCTCCTAGCGAAAAGGATGTGAGACGCAGCATATACAATATGCGCAATGACTATGATTACATCATTATCGACAACCATGGAGAAGCTGAAGTTGAGTTTCAGTACACTTGTCAGATCGCTGATATCGTACTTTATCCAATCGATAACTCGACGAAGGAGATAGAGCAAATACCAAAGATGATCGAACTGGTAGAAGGCGTAAACGAAGGTAGGAGAATAGCTGACCCAGACGCTGAATCTGTCAACGTACTGATGGTTGTCAATAAAGTTGACGGTCGGAAAAGAGAAGCACATACAAAATTCAAAGAACGTATTAAAAATGACTATAGCGAATACATAAAGTTGGCAAAAACATTCTACCCGTTAAGAGAAAACTTTAAAAAGACGGAATATGGTACGACGGTTTCTGATGAAAAACTTCCAGAAAGGGCCACTGTTCAACTTTTAATAAAGGAGATACAAGAGGAGCACTTAAATGAAATCTAGATTTGTAAAAGGTGATGCAAAGAACGCTCTTGGTCTCGATAGCCAAAATCAATCTGCATTAAGGAAGATCCCGAAACGTTCAAGTGATTATGTGGATGCTCCCGTCATCCCTACAAATCCTCATGGATTATTCGATGAAAAGGCAAATTTTGCGAACGGCTCTCCTAACCATAATGATAAGGTCAATGAATCTAAGGGTGAGCAGAGCAAACAAGAAGTATTACCGAGTGGGGCAGGGGCAGGGTTGTTAGATAAATACCCTCTATCATCAGGAGCGATTTCGACTGCATCAGTGATGCTTATCAGCGACCCGGGGAAAGATACAATCGTATGGGACCAGAACAACCGGACAGCTGAAGAACTGGAAGATACGAGTGACATCGATGAATCAATTGTCACCAACGGCATGAACGTAGTTCCAGCTATTGCACGAAGAAAAAATAATGTAATTGAGATAATTGAAGGCTCACGACGCAGAGAATCATGCATTAAGAATCATAAACCCCTCCTAGCTATTGTAGTATCGGAGATGAGTGACGAAGATGCCAAAGTCATAGTAGTTTTTGGAAATGAAGGCAGGAAAGACACTAACATCTTTTCACGCGTAGAGGGTTATCAATTACTACTTGATGGCGAACGCCCAATATGTAGAAGCAAAGCAGCTTTGGCACGTCGTCTCGGGTTTCAGCGAGAATGGGTTTCTAACTTAATGCAGATAAGTGAGATCCCGCCCGAAGTGAAAGCTTGTCTTTCAAAGAAGGAACGGAATGAATTACCAGCAAAGAAGGCTATCAAGCTCGCAAAAATGATTGTCTCATTAAAAGAAGCTAGTCGCGCAGCTCTGGTTGATTGGGCCACCAAAGCAGCAGATGTTACAGTTAATGACATTATAGGTAGAATCAAAGGGGCCAACGGCACACAACATGGTGAAAACAGCAAGGTTGGCACGATGAACATTGTGTATCGCAATGACACGGTTTCGGTTGTCCAGAATAAGGCCATGAAAGGTATTCTACTTCAATTACCTGATAGCTTAGACGTATCGCAATTGGATGATGATGGGATCGTTAAGATTCTTTCAGATGCACTTGATAAACGAACGCAGAAATAAGAGTGAGCTACGAGACAATTCGTTCAAGGTATACGCAATGTCAGATGGCAAAAAAAGCCACCCTTTTATCAGAGGGTGGCTCCACTAGACTATATCGCACTCAAAACCAGAAATTTGTCCTGTTGTCTGAACGCAGAGCTAATATACCTGTTCAAAATCACAGTTGATAAATTAGAAAGGTCCATATCCAACCGTCTAATTAATGAGATTGTCTCAACAATAATTTGACGTATCCATTGATCGAACTGAGCACAGAAATCATACCCTTTTGCTTATTGAATCGCTTTTGATACCTGTTACCCTCAAGCTTTAAAAGCACATTAATGCGCCTTGAAGAGAGGCTACAAAACTTGTCTATTTCACCGACGTAGGTTTTAAGTTCTGTGTTATTTAAAACGTGATAGCGCAGTCCATCTACTTTTGGCAATGTATCGGCACCGTTATGTATGTTCCAATTAACTACAGCTTCATGCCCACGTTTAGTCTCCTCACTTTGATTCCCGCATTTGCAACAAACTACAAACATATCCCGAGAGCGTTGAGAAACGGAAACCTTCTTTAACATCGGAATTGATTCACAATGATTACAGCGTACGATGGGCAGGGTAGGGGGCTTTTCCTGCGAAATAAAAGTCTGAAATGCCATTCCGTAACTCAATGACGAAAGCATAGTGTCAAGGCGACCCAATTCACTACCATTATCGTTTAAACGCTCTTGAACAGCTTCTATGGATTCACTCGAAAAGGATAACTCACGCTTAACACGTGCGACGCATGAATTTTCTATATCCTGAAGTACAGCAGTGCCGTGATGGAGTGCTATAAACTCCCTGAGAGCAGCATCCTGATATGTTTTGACTTTATCTTGAAAAAGCTTGGATTGGTGTGTAACGCTATTTAATTCGCGCAACTTTCTCAATTCAGACTTGAGGATCCTGAGCTTGTCTTCTGCATCAGCTCGAAGTGGATTGCTAGCTTCATCGGATAATATTTCCTCCAGCTTATAAATCAGTGCCCTGTAACGATTTGCGTATACACGGTTGTAACCATGCTTATTCACGTCGTCTCTCAAGCGAAATAAGCTCTGGCTGAATGCTTCTGGGAGAGATATGTCTGTTACGTTACTGATTTTGGGTGCATAAACTTTGTTTATGTAGCGAAAACATTGTTCCGCAAAGAGCATGAATTCGTCTTTCCCGCTGTAACATAGGTAAATAGAATCAGATTCGAACTGATCAAAGTCGTCGTTTAGTTTCAAGATGATACTTTCGTTAGGTTTTCTAACAGTTCGTAAGTGGTTGCGAGTTCGACTATTCATGAGATCGAAATCAAGCTCATGGTTTAAGGTCGCACTTAAACCAGAGTCGTGCGAAAAAGATACCTTGATATAGGTTTGTTTGTCTTGGTTAACATGTTTGAAAGATACCCCCTCGTTCTGCATTGCGGTGATTAAATGACAATCCTTACGATTGAATGAAATTTGCAGACAGGTATCATTTTCTAACAGTGGACCAAGAATAATCTCTGACATTTAGCTACTTCCTATTGGCTTCACAACTGGTTCCAGCCCAGAATTAATAAATTTATATTGTTTACTGTCAGGCCACGAACTTTTCATGATTATTTTTACTACCTGCATCGTGTCATTATCACCCAGCTGATTTGCTACGAGGTATTCTATTAATGCAGCTTCCGGGGACATGTGACCTAATTTATTTAGCATCTTAAGGGATGACAATGCGAGTGCATAATCTCCGGTTGTGTAACCCAATGTCGCGATGTTCACAAGTGTTGCTGTATTTTCATCATGGTAAGTTATCGAGAGTGTGAATAGATCGCTCGCCAGCTGCGGTGAATCAAGCTGCACCATCGCATAGCGACCTTTAAGATTCAAAGCATTTGATTTCTCAACCATACGGTCAAACCGTAAAGTTGCCAACTTTGCTAGTCTTTGATTACCTGTGAATTCATAATATTTTCTGTAGCCTTCATGTAGAGAAGCTTGTCGAGGATAAAGTTTATAGGCTTCATCAAGCTTCAATTTGGCAGAAGCAAAATCGCCTTCGAACATCAACGCATTCGCTTCTTTAATCCAAAATTGTGATCTACTGATCTTGCTTTCAAAGTGAATGTCACTGATATCTTTCTGTATGGAGCCATAAACATTGGTTAAAGCAGAGCAGCCATTCAATGTAAGTAAAGTGCTTGTGATCAGTAGCGCTGATACGGTTCTGTTTAGTTTTATCACGATCATTCCTCCAAGAAAGGGGGGATCCTAAACCAAGCAGATATTTGGATCAGAATTGGAGGGCCATGAATAGCGCTCTCTAATTCGAGAGTGAGGATATTTATTGAATTTTTTGGCCCTAAAAATAAGTAAATAAATAGATCTATAAGATCGTTAAGATCCAAGAGAGTGTTATATGTCCACTAAAGATCTATTTTTAACAATGACTTACGTTTGGATCATTTAATTAAGGGTAAGTTTTTGTGGCGACTTATTCACATTTATCTAATTAAAGGTAAATTTATGTGGCTCAAATCCCCGTTAAGAGGTAAAAAATTGTGGTGTATTTTTTGGCCTGATTCTTGTTCATTAACAGGGTTTGCACAGTCTGTGCACAGATGCTGTTGATAAATCGCCACAAAAAATAGCCTTTAATAAATAAGTTAATGATTTATAACAAGTAAAATAGATTTATAGCAATTCCAAGCTCTTATTTACCCCGCCTGAAGCTCCCTATCTTATTGAAAGTGGTCCAGAGTACATCGAATTAAAGGGTATTTTTTGTGGAATCTACGGTAATTAAGGGTAAAGAATTGTGGTAAAGAGGATTATTGCTTGCTGGTTCACTACTAATTAAAGGCTAAAAAATGTGGTTCTCTGGTTGCAAGTATGTATAAACGTACAGTTCAGGAGTGATTTAAGGGTAATTTTTTGTGGTTGGATGATATTAAAAGGCCGAAAATGTGGAGAATCCGCATTTAAGGGCCAAAAATGTGGTTATTTTGTTGGCGATATAGTCGAAAGTATGTCAATCTCTGATTTAAAGGCTAGAATTGTGGGGCGTTACCACAAAAAATAGCCCTTAAATAAATCACGAGCCACAAAAATTGGCCTTTAAATAAATAACAGGTTATTACAAAGACCGTGACTACTCCTAATAACTACAGAAAAAATATTGCGCTAACAGCTATTACCCGCAGCGGTGATTCACTTCACGCTTTGAACAAGCGAGAAAAGATCGCGCTCAACTCCATCATTTTGTCTGTCCATAACCAGTATTTTCTGAAGTATCCTGAACTAGAAGAAATTGGTCGGGAAAATATTACCTTGGAAATGGTGCAGGACAGAGGCTCAACCATAAAGATTGATGAACAACTCATGATGTCTCTTTTTGGGTATAAGGGAAGCCGTGCTCACAATAAGGGACAAGTGATGGATATTCTGGAGGGGCTATCTGGTGCCAAGTTAGGAGTGGATGGTTTTGGTGTGGCTAGAGCGCGGGTCACTAAAGAAGAATGGGAAGATGGTTTCAGTGTCCTAATCGCATCAGCCATTAGAAAAGATGGAACGTTTCAAATAGAGATCCCTTCGGTAGTTATCCATAGAATAATCAATCCAGAAGTGTCTATTGCTGGACTTGATGACTGGAGTTCTTTCAGGAACAAGAATACCCCGGACATTGTTGATACTTTGCAGTTCTATTATGAAAATAAACGAACACATACGGACTGGTTTTCACTTGATACGCTGAAGTTGATTTTAGGTATCAACAAAGTCGTAGTTGATGACGGCCAACTTAGTGATGAAGACATTAAGACGGCCAAAACATATGAAAACTTCGGTGAGATAAATAAAAAAATCCTCAAGAATGTTTTGCAGGATGTGGAAAATAATCCTGATATCGCGTTCACATTCAATACAGAAACACAAACTCAAGCGAGTGGCCGGGGCAGACCATCAGTCAGTCACGTTCGTTTTGAAATTATCCCAAAGGCAAAACGTTTAAGTGACTCTAAGTCGGCAATTCATAAGCTTCAGATAGACGCTTGGAAACAGAGACTTTCAGACCTTGGTGTAGCGAAAAACCAACTCGACCTGATGATAGAAGAGGTTGAGCTTGAAGACTCGTTAAAGGTCGAGTTTATGAACTGGGCATTGTCCAAAGCTGAACACTATCGGAGAATCAAGTCGTTCAGAGACAAAGAATTTAACTTCGGTGGATGGATCCGAAAAAACATTTTCCGGGACCAGCTTTCTGAATGGGTCAACACAAGAGAGTTACTTAGAAAAGTCGTCATGACGATCAGTAAAAAAGAGAGTGTGACTGAAAAGCAAATCAAAGAAATGCGCAACAAAGTGAAGGTTAGCATTACCCAGCGCTATATTGAAATGTTACCTGAGAACTCCTTTGTCAGCCTCAAAGAAAGTTTTTTAAACTGGCTCGATAAAAGTTATACAGAAAAGCAATTGTCCAAAGATGAGGACTATACCTTGTCAGCTATGAGTCCCGAATCGACCCTGTTTACTTATTTTATGTTTTATATGGAGCGTGAGAAGAGCTTTTATACATATGAGCACTTCGCCGAAGAAGTTGGACTGATGTACGGGAACCTACTCGAACTAGATGGTTAAGTATAACGAATTACACCAACCATTTTAGCCCTGTCTAATTAATGGATACCAAAATTTAAACTTTATACTCCACCCAAATCATAACGTTTTTATGGGTGGAATCATGAAACTTACCAAAGCGATACTCCGCTTTATCACTACATCTGCGGTTGCAGTAGCATTTGTATCATCTGCAAGCGCGGAAAACGTAGCCTCTAAACGAGAAATCTCTGCAAAACTTCAGTCTCTTGTGCCATTTGTGGTTATTGATGTAGCTGAACATCAAACGGGACTCTATGAAATCGTAACTGATAAGGGTCTGTTCTACTCAACCAAAGATGGCGAATACTTAGTTAGCGGTTCCATCCATGAGTTTAAAACTGGCCTTCCTAATTTGACGGAAATGAAGAAGCAGCAGGTTGCGAAAACTATGATCGATACGCTGCGTCCTACTTTCGTTACATACAAAGCACCTCAAGAGAAATATGAAATTCTCGCTTTTTTTGATACATCCTGTGGATTTTGCAGAAAAATGCATAGTGAAATTAGTCGATACTCTGCCATGGGGATCACGGTCCACTATGCGTTATTCCCTCGGAACGGCCTTCAGTCGCCTTCAGCAAACGAGCTTGCGAATGTTGCGTGCTCGTCCAATCCTCAAATGGCCCTAAATACAGTGATGCAGGGAGGTGCCATACAGGCCACCTCCTGTGATAGCCCTGTTTCAAAACATTTCGATCTGGGTCAATGGTTGGGCGTTGCCGGAACACCAATGCTTTTCAAGATGAATGGAGCGCATCTGCGAGAAGGGTACGCACCTGCACCAGTCATTCTGAATGACCTCCAGTCAAGCAATTAAGGGGATAGTTATGCTGAAGAAGTCACTTTTGCTCGCCTCTACATTGATGCTGTCGTCTCTTGTAATTGCTCAAGACAATACGGAGCTGCTTGATGCAGTTGCTGCAATAAAGGATAAGCAGGCTGAAGAGCCTAAAACGTATGCACAGCAGACAAAAGAAGGGCTTGAGAAGAAAGGTGCAATCATTGGTATCAAAGAGGTTCCCATTGGCAAGCTATTCTTTGTCGAAGCCGAACAAGGTAGCTATCTGGTATCAGCGGATGGCCGCTTCGTCATAGATGGAAAAATTAAAGATGTCTGGCACCGAAAGACATTAAATGAACTTGCAGACCTCGATGGTATTGACCGGGTACCCGTGTCGGCGAACGCCAAGAAAATAGAAGAAATGATGGCTACCTATTCAATTGGTAAGCCTGAATTGCCTCGCTCCGGTGTCATTTTTGTGGACCCAAGTAGCGATATAACAATCACTGCACTTCAAAAACTGTATTCGTTAAAAGAAGAGCAGCGTTGGTTGGTTGTACTTATGCCGGTTGTGGGCGGTAGCAACGCGTTGGATAGAAGTCGGCGACTTTACTGTGCCAAAGATCAAGAGTTAGCGAAGATGGATTTGATCAATGGCACAAGTAAGTCGTTTTCTGAAATTAATAAGGCTTGTGGTGATGAAAAGCTCATTGCATCGCAGTTTGTCACCAACCTCTTTGGGATCACGCAAATGCCTCATGTTTTACGAGAAGACGGGCTGGTAAGTGAAGGGTTCCCAGTCGAATTTGAACAATGGTATGCACAACCATAGAGGAACCACATGATGAAACGACAATTTATGGCAGTTGCAGTACTGGGAAGCGTGATGCTTGGTGGATGTGCCAATCTGAGACAAGAAGAGTTTGCCTGCAAGATAGTAGCAAACAAAGCTGTCTGTGCCGCACCTCACGACATATTTGCAATGTCAAATCATAAACAAGGTTTAGAAGACGTCACAAATAGTAGCGGCGGTACCAGCAACCTTAAAGGAAAGCAGTTATGAAAAACTATCTTACATCAGTAGTAATGTTTGGGGGCTTAGTGCTTGGCGGGTGTGCCAATCTGGGTCAGGAAGAGTTTACCTGTAACTCTCTAAAAAAGGACGGCGTATGTGCTGGCCCTCAAGATATTTATGAGATGACAAATCATCGTGAAAATCTTGAAGGCCTTACCTTAGAAGAGCTTGAGACACAAATGACAAAGGGTGAACATTCTAACCATGACCACGGAGAGGGTGTGGCACACGCAGCACAAGAGTCAGATGGTGATGAAGAAGTTACCGTCTTTGAGAAGCGTACGCTTGAGCAACATACCCCTTATAACTATCAAAAAGCTGAAGTAGTTCCGCAGAACCGCTTTGCTACTGCACCGAATACTGACTTTGGTGCTTGGCCTAATAATGGAGAGCCAATGGCTCCTGAAGCACTGGCAATCATGAGTGAGCCAGAGCCAATGCGTATTTTAATAAATGCATACAAGGACGATAGCGGAGCACTAAATATGCCGGGTTACGTGTTCGTTGATACTAAACCTAGCACGTTCCGAGTAGGGCGTGACGCAGCACTTCGTCCCAGTCGAATCATTCCTCTTCAGATGAAACGGGACTCACAGCAAAACCTACAGCGCGTTAATCAGCGAGCGCAAGGCGTTGACGGTCTTGGTGTTGAAGCGCCAATTGGGGAGCAATAGGAATGAGAACCGCAGAGGAAACCAAAGCTAAACTGTTTCGTGGCGCGAGAGTGTCAGAGTTATTTTCCGTGGTTGACTTTATGCCGGTTGGCGACAACGTAAATTCCAATAATGGAGTTTTCTTGTTCGATGATAAGACAATCGGCGTATTTATGATCCTGAACCCGACTACCGGGGCGGATAATAAAACATCTAGTGCTCTGACAAACTTCTTTAAAGAAAAATATCCAGAAAATACGATGCTTCAGTGGTCTCTGGTGTCGCTCCCCGACTTGGAAAATACACTTTGGGGCTACGATGATATTCGTGGAAATCGTGTATCGCCTATGCCAGTTCAAAACGGCGCAGCAGGCCTTACTGAAGCACAGCAGAAAGAGAAGGTCCGAAAAGAAGCTGAAGAGGACCGGGAAAAAATCGAAGCTATGGCGAGCGCCAACAAAAACTTTGTTCGCCAAGGTGCACTTGAAGATGTTAACCAGAATGGCTATCGCTTCAGGAACTATGAATGCTGGGTAACGGTTCGTATCAAGTATAAAGGGGCATTACCATCCGACAAACTTGTAGATGGTTTCATGAAACAAATACGTCGCAGTATGTCCACCTTATCCCCATTTTCGCCTCGTTTGGGTAATGCTCATGATCTTGAGCGCCGGATGAACGTGTTGCTCAATATGTACGGTGACCGGCCATCTTGGAGAAAAGGTCCGCAATTTAAAGATAGGGTGGGTATTGGCGAAGAGATTCGTGAAAACTTCATCGACCCGGGCTGGTCTGTTGAGCAGCGTCCCACTGGCGTTCAGGTTTATGATTCAAACGCAAAACCAACACAGTTCATAAAAAGCATGTCAGTTCGGGATTGGCCTGAAAACATGGCGTACGGTGGCATGATACATCTTATTGGGCAGTGGCTGTCAGGTGCAGTCGTATTGAATGAGCACTACATCCTAACTCTAAATGTCGTTTACCCCAATGAGAAAAAGGCACGCAAGAAATTTAATGCTAAAAGGGCAGTAGTCAACAACCAAGCAAAAGGGGAAGTATTGCAATGGTTGGAAAAGTTGAGATATCAACGGAATGACTACGCCACAGTCGCTCGCGAAATGGACAATGAAGGCTCCAAAATTGTTGAATACGCGATGCAAATGTCCTGCTTCTGTAAAAACGAGCAAGATGCAGATGATTTTTATGAAAAGGTGTCAGGTTTTTACGAGAAATCGAACTTTAAACTGGTCGCCGATACATTCTTCACTCTGCCATTTGTTTTAGGCAATTTGCCCTTTGGCCTCGACGAATCCTTTAAGCGCATGTCTCATCGCTTCTCATTTGCGACCACTAAAGCGCTTCGGTATATCACGCCCCATATTGCTGGTTGGAAAGGCAATACAGCACGGCCTGTGATGATTATGGGCGACCGGTTCGGGCAAGCTGTTGGATTAGATTTCTTTGTCTCCCCAACAAACTACAACATATATTGTGCAGCTACCTCCGGTAGCGGTAAGAGCTTCATGGTGTCGACACTTGTGAATGCAATGTTGGGGTCTGGAATTAAGAAAAATTCAGAGTTCGCCGGTGGCGGGACACCGATGTATTACGATGGAGGGCAGGTATTCATTATCGATGTCGGTGAGAGCTATAAAAAGCTTTCGAATATGTACAACAACTCGCAATTCTTAGAATTTGGTACCGATGCTAAGTACAGCTTAAACCCGTTCCCTAATGTCACGGACATGAAGGATGTGGATCAGATGCCGATGATCATGAGTCTGTTAAAAACCATGGCATCTCCAGAAGGTAAAATCTCTGATGACCAGAATGCACAGCTAATGAAGATTGTGCTGCAAGTCTGGGAAGAAAAAGGGCATCAATCCACCGTCACAGACATATCTTTGCGATGCAAAGCCTCCGAGTTCGAATTCATGAAATCCATCGGTAGACAGCTTGAGCCGTTCTCTGAAGGTGGACCATATGAAGACTTCTTCAGCAACAAGTATCCGCCAGTTTCTTTCGATACCCGGTTGGTTGTTTGTGAACTTGAACAGATTAAATCAAATAAGCATCTTCAAATTTGCGTGCTCATGTCTCTTGTTATGGGTATTCAACGCAAAATGTACATTTCGTCGAAAGACGATCCCCGTCGCCGTATGTTTATTCTCGACGAGGCATGGGAGTTCATCAAAGAAGAAAAAGCTAACCCTATGATGAAATTCTTTGCCGAGTTCATTGAGGCCGGATGGCGTCGATTCCGTAAATATGGCGCAGCGGGATGCTTGGCTACCCAGTCAGTCAACGATGCTTCGGTATCTCAGGTAGGTAAAGCTGTACTTGCGAATAGCCAATGGAAGATGCTTTTAGGACAACAGAATACTGAAATTGAGGATTTGAGGAAGAACAATACTATTGGCGGGAACGATATCATTCGTCAGTTAGAAACTGTTCATACAAAGCCTCCAGAACCCTCTATAACAGACGAAGCATATTCTGAGGTGTTGATAGTCAGTAACGAGGTCTCACACGTGTGTCGGCTCTATACGCCACGGGATATTCAGCTGATTAACACAACCAAGAAAGAAGAGAAGGATTTGATTAAGTCTTATATGGACAAGGGGATGACATTGGCAGAAGCGATTAAGCAAATCGTTGAAAAGGAAAAGGCCGAGAAGGCATACTGATTTGTTTTCCACCCTAAAAGTCGCAGTCGGACAATAGCGTCCTTCTGCGACTTTTTTATTTAGAAAATTAGCGTAGGCCGGTTTGCCATCTCACTTACATAGTAAGTTTCCATTGCCAAATGAGTTTGACTGCTCAGGTAGGAAAAGTCATAGGTGAGGTCTTCGTTATCAATATACTGACAGTGCACGGTACCATTCAAATTATCAACTGGCTGAAGAGCAAGTACATTCTGTGAAGTATAAACTTTCCTTACCCGGGCACAGGCATCATACAGAGAAAATTGGGTATCGTGGCCGCGTTCTATTACATAACGCCCTAGATGCTTTGCTTCATGTTTCGAGATTTTGCATGGAGAGCTGAAGTAAACGCCAAGTCGCTCATGCTCGTTGCCAATCATCTGCTCCAGTGCCGACAAACGCTCAGACAATGACGTATTACTGAAGTCCTTATCAATAAGGTACCCTGCGTCTATGATCGTAAAGTTATTCTCGGTAGCAAAACCCTCAATTAAAGCTCCCCTGAAATGCTCATGTTTAAGCAGTGCATCTGCAAAGCACTTCACATAGGGGGTTATCAGGCAACGCTCAGCGATGACTTCATTTGCATGATTGATCTCATGTAACGCAATTTCGCCATACTGATTAATTTTCAGGAAGCAGTGTATCCCTCCGTTTATCGGTTGGTAAATCAAATCCGATTTAGGCATATACTGACTGAACGAAGCATAATCAAATCTGTTAATGTAAAAACCATTCTCAAAAATACGTGCCAGTTCAACTTCTTTGTGGCCCACAGCCCGGTAACCAAAATCTTTAAGCTCAATGGACTTATTATTAAACTGTGAAATAGCTTCATCCTTGGAGCACACGTTTCGGTATGAAGATTTCACTATTAACTGGCTGGCCCGGGGTAAGTTATAGACAAACTCCTTTAGTTGAAAATCGCCAGACTTTAGCTCGACAATCATTAGTCTGTGAACGACAGAAGAGTTATTTATCTTATAGGCGAAATCACTGCAAATGAATGCATTGGGAGGAGTGGCCTCATCCAGTGCTTGTCGTCCCGCTGCGACCTTTTTCGTACTAAATTCTTCTTTCAAAATAGCTTCTCAATTTAAAGTGCTTAGCCAGTCGCTTTTCAAAAATTACCAAAACCTGTTACGCCGCTTCGTTCGGCATAAGAAAGAGGCATTGTTTTACCATTGTCGTTAGATTGCGCTTGCTTTGCTGTCTTAGATAGAGAAATTGGCACCACGTTATCGCGACGTTCAGACTGTGAATGTAACTTCTTATCCATAGCGCTGAATCGCTGAAAGCAATGTCCGATTACCCGGCCATAATCGCTAATATATTTGTTTGGTCGGTTGTTATCAGAAACAGCAGCTCTTTCATAGAAGCTCTCAGACATGCTTATTAGTTCGCGTATATATGACACCTCCTCGCTTTTAAGGTGCTTAAGTAACGCTACAGAAGAGGTGTCAGAAAGCAAACGCTTAAACAGAAGGGCGCATGCACTGGATAACCACTCTTCATAAGTGAGGCAATCAACACCGTTGAACAGGTTCGTAATTCCAACAGTCTTTTCACCTTCAATTTCTTCTTGAGAGATCAGGATTGAGCCTTTATTCCTGCCAGCAGTGAAGTTAATGAATCCGCACATTATGGGTTGTGTTTTGTTTAAGGGATTCAATTTGTAGCGCGTATGTGCATCAGTACCAGTGTACGTTACCTTATCGCCTTTGTGAGCGAAAACGATGTCGTCAACCAATAAACCGGCTCTTTCATAGTGATACATAAAGGCCTTATGATTAAGCTTTAAAACAGCTTCAAAATCGCTGCCTGTCGAATTAATGCGAGGTAACACGTGTACCCCATCTAAAAACGTATTGAGAGGCAGGGAGAGCGTTTCAAGGTGTGTTTTCAGCATGTCCACTACCATAAACTCGTTGACGTCATTCAGACTAATCGCTTGGCCGCTGACATTGCCTGTCCGCGCATACTGGGAGTTAGTCCAATGAACGATTCGCTTATAATGCTGATTACCAAAGTACTTCGATAAATAAAGGATGACTGCCTTCATTCTTCTTCTCCTTTCTCTTCGTTTAGGCGCTGCTCCAATACTTTAGCAAATGCTTCAAGATCTGGCGTTGCATCTTCATCAGTCAGAGAGTTGATCATGTCTCGTGATTCTAGTAATGATGCACGATGAATGTTAAACGCACTTCGAAAAATCTTTGCTCGAAGTGAACGCGTTCTCCAAGGCCCGGTCCACATACTGGCATCCCCCCCGGCTTGTTCGGTTGCTTGAATGGATGAGTTAATAATTTCATAAATCTCTTCAGCATTGACCAAATGAGAAATGAAGGTGCCGTTAGCCATTCTGAAAGTGCAATAGGCAGCAAGAATGTTTTCACTGTTGTGCCCTAAATCCATTATATATTTTGGAGGTTCCGATTCTCCTCGCCACTCAAAAGTATCACCTTCATACACAATCTCCAGTGAGCTTGTGAGCACCTTTTTTGAAAGGCCAACCAGTTTATACATGCCGCGATAACACAAAATAAAATCCAGATATGGCTTGCCGCTAACTGCTGGCGTTGTGATTAAGGCTATTTCTTTTTTTCGTGGGTCGAGCATTAACCCCTCACTGGAAACCGTTAGCAATACACGTCGAATAGAACTTACATCAGACTCAAATAATGGAGGGTTTGCTGAAATTCCATTGGCATTGTTCGTTGTAATGGCTTGAAAGACCGCTACCAATTGGTTTTCTGCTACATAGCGATTCTCCCCGGCTTTCTCATAGTTAGAGATAAATTCCGCCCGGAAGCCTTCATCTTTATATAGCTTGATAATCTCTTTTAATGCGCTCATCTCGAATACTCCGAAGAATTAACTTAGGGGTACTTTAAAGGGAAAGGATAACGACGCTTGGTTTGCGGTTTAGCGTGGTCACTTTTCATGGAGACCGGATTGTCAGCGAGATTAGCTATAAGTGATTAAATGGCAGTGTACAAGTGGCAACCGAAGTGAGAGCAACATGGCATTGGCATTAGATAGAGATACAGGTGAATTGCAGCAGGAGTATTCAAACTGGCATGAAAGGGCGGTACCTGCATACAACGCCAAAGGTGAGCCTAACTATCTGGATGATGAAGGCAATATCATCGAAGGAATCTATTTGGACATGCCTAACGATGTGTATCACTCACTTCCAGCGCTCTCATCCTCGAAGCTGAAAGATTTCATCAAATCTCCAGCTTTGTACTATCGAAATTATCTTTCAAGTGTCGATAGGAAACGGACCCAAGCTCAGAAAAATACGTTCGATGCTGGGACTCATGGGCACACGCTCGTGCTCGAACCTCAAGGGTATTATCAAAAATTCTTTCGTGACATGGTGCAAAGTGATCTGCCTGAAGCTATGACAACCGCTATTGAAATTGAGGAAACGCTGGTTTGCTTAGGGCTTCCGAAGTCCGGGAATAAGCAACAGAAAATTGAAAGGCTAATCGACTTTATAGAGCACAAGGTTCCCTCATTGGACCCGAGCAACCCACAGCACGCACAGCAAATTGAAATAGCTCGAAACGTTAGAATTTTTGAAGTTGAGCGCCAAAGGTATCTTGATTCATTTGGACCGGCTGAAGAGGGGGTGTGGGAAGGGGAACCCGTAACGACCTATGGTGGGAAAGTGCCGGTAGATTCCATCGTATGGGACGACGCTCATCGTGTTATGAAAACCACCAGAGATCACGAAGAAGCTAATCAGTACTTCCAGTATGGATTGCCTGAAGTAGCTATTTTCGCAATGTGTCCGCTAACAGGGATGATGCTAAAAGTAAAATTTGACTGGCTTCGCTTTGACGACGTAGCCGTAGATATGAAAACGACGGCATCAGTAAAACCCGAGAAATTTCGCAGACAGATTGAAGATCTGCGCTATGACATTCAACAAGAGTTTTATAAGTATGTCGCTCGACTACAGGATATACCAGTAGAGGAATTTGTATTTGTTGCCACTGAATACGTTCAGATGGATGCTTGCCAGCCTTTCCGGTTGTCTGAAAAGCGCAGCAAGAAAGCATTTAGCTTAATGATGTCTAAATTACCTGAACTAGAAGAGTGCAAAAAGACAAATCGCTGGTATGGCTATGTAAAGCAGGATTGCACAATGCTTTTAGATTGATTAGGGGGGGCATTTAAGCTCGCTCTAATTTCCATGCTTGTTCCCGGGCCAGATAAAATACCTCATAACAAATATCTTCGCCTTGGTTGTTTTGAAGCCCATCTATCAATGCGCAATTAACCTGGCAATGATGAGCCGGATTTCCAGCGCGTTTAAAACGAGAGGGTAAAGTGAAAAGGTCAAATCAACAGGAGTATTCCATGACAATGTTAAAAAAACTATTAGTTGTAACGGTGACTGGTGCGATTTTATCAGGGTGTGCAAGCTCACCTACTGATGAGTTATATGATCGCTTAGAAGCGATGGAAGAACGCCAGCAGGACTTGCGAGAGCAGTATGCAGAGCAGTATGCAGAGCACGAACAGGAGCGTCGCGAAGCTGAAATTGACGCAATGCCGGCATGGATACTTGAGCCACCTCAAGCTGATTCCACTGGGGTTTACGGCGTCGGGATGTCAAAGTCAAAAAGCGCTCAATTTGGATTGCGAGCAGCCCGATTGGATGCTGAGTTTCAGGTAGCAAAGATGTTTAATCAGGAACTTTCCGGTTCCGAGCGCTCCTTTGCGCAAGGAGATACTGAAGGCAACGTTACGACGCAAACTCGCTTCCTTATCGATAAAATCGTAGATGCAGTGCCGGTAGTGGGATACGACGTTGTTGAGCAAGTTATTATCCCGGTTGATGGTGTCGATCACAGTTACGTACTTTTAAAAATGCCTTTTGAGGAATTCAACAGGGTATTAAAGGCGCAAAAAACAAAAGCGTTGGATGTGAAAGTGCAGGCATCGTTTGATGACCTTGAACGGAGACTGGATAAACGTCGTGCCCAGCTCGCTGAACAGGAACAGCGCATATTCGAAAGAGAGCAGGAAGCTATTAAGAATCGCTCTGACATTTTGCAAGCTCAGGGCGACCGTGATGATATTTCTAAACAGTAGAATAAATCAACTCCCAGTCAAGGCCGCTTTCAAGCGGTCTTTTTTGTTTGCCCAGCGAAGCTGGCAAACCCGTCAGGTTGAAAGAAACCTGAATCACCCTGACTGAGGGGAAGATAATCCGAATGGCAAGGGCGTTGTTGGCCAACGGCAGGGTCCGAAGGAAGCCATAGGAAGTTAGAGGTACACAACGCAAGTGAACCTGATTCGGCAAGACAGGGGGGTAAGCGTGCAAAATAGCGTGAAGCCCGATACTCGGTCAGTCCTGTTTTGTGCTTGAGGGTGGGATTTCTAACAGGGCGTCAGTGCAGTAACTGGGGAAGCCTGGCACCTAAACTTACTTAGAGTAAGTGGTTAACGTTCAAGGGGAGACTCAAGATGTTAATCGGTGTGAGGTGGCAGATGAAGCCGTAGTAGTGAGTAAAGTTCGGCCTGTGAAAGCCAGTAATGGTGTGGAGGGTAAAACCGAGCTGACCATCAGCAGTGTTTGGTGGCATCGTTATCAGTCAAAAGCGGATAAGGATGGCGAAGGGCGGAAGTACATAGTAAGTCTGTGATGAGCAGGTGTTTTTTTTTAGTGGTACACGAATCGATTAGCTATCGACGTCTTCGTACTTGGTTTTTCGCGGAAGCGACGGACTGGCTACGAAACGGTACATGGGAGTAATGTGGGAACGTTGAGTAGATTGCCATTGGGCTAGCACGCTCTACCACCATGTGAAATAGACCAACACGAAAAGAAGTCATCGGCCCCCACACAGCACACCATCTTCGAGGAGAAGCGTGCGGGTTTATTATAGTTTGTACGGTCACTTGCTTAATAAAGCCAGACTGTTCAAGGGATTTAAAAAGGTATTCAAAGCGAAAGGCGCGGCCGGAATAGATGGGCAGAGCCTGAGCGCGTTTGCCTCAAATCTGGATAATGAACTATCGCAGCTTCTTCTTGAACTCAAAACCAAACGCTATCAACCGCAACCGGTAAGGCGGGTCATTATCCCGAAAGACGGTGGTGGTGAGCGTCTGTTGGGTATCCCAACAGTCAGGGATAGAGTCGTTCAACAATGCTTGAAAGACCTCCTAACCCCCATCTTCGAAGAACAGTTCCATCCATCCAGCTTTGGTTATAGACCGAAGCGGAGCTGTCACGATGCCATCAACAAAGCCACCATGTTTATCCGTCGATATAGGCGTCAGCATGTAGTGGACATGGACCTGTCGAAGTGCTTCGATAAGCTGGACCATACGCTTATCATTAAGAGCATTAAAAGACGGGTGCGTGATGGTAGCGTGCTGAGTCTCATTGCTCAGTTCTTACAAAGTGGGGTAATGGTTGATGGGCATTGGCAGCAGACAGAGACAGGCAGTCCGCAAGGCGGGGTAATAAGCCCGCTCATAGCGAACATCTATCTGGATGCGTTCGATGAGGAAATGAAACAACGTGGGCACCGCATAGTGCGCTATGCTGATGACATCCTTATCCTGTGTAGCAGTCGTGCAGCGGCAGAGAATGCCAAAGTGCAAGCCACACACATCTTAGAAGAAAAGCTAAAGCTAAGTGTAAACACGGAGAAAACACACATCACTCACAGTGATGATGGTGTGAAGTTCCTTGGTGTTGAAATTGGGACGAAATATACCCGCATCCAGCCCAAGAAACTCACCGCGTTTAAGGCGAAGCTCAAGCAGATGACGAAACGCAATGGCGGAATGCCGCTGCAATCAGTTATCAATGCACTAAACCCACTGCTAAGAGGGTTCAGTTATTACTTCAAGATAGCCAATGCGAGCAGGGTATTTAAGCAACTCGCGAGCTGGCTAAGACGGCGCTTGCGCAGCATCCAACTTAAGTTATGGAAGAAGGCGAGCCGCCTCCATCGCTGGCTAAGACAGCATGGTTATAAAGGCAAGTTCGCTCACATCAACATGACGAGCTGGTGCAGTGCACGCAGTCCCTTAGCAAGCTACGCGATGCCAAACAGTTGGTTCGATGAACTTGGGCTAATGAACTTGGAGAATGTTGAAACGGGATATGTGTTTAGCAATTACGCTAAATAACTATGTACATGAGCCGTATACGAGGCCCGTATGTACGGTTCTGTGAGAGGGATGAAGCGGTGACGCCTCACCCTACTCGATGCGAATGACACTTTATTTATCACAAGGTGCCTCCCTATGATGGTAAAAGGCCATATGATGGTCGCAACAGCATGCTTTCTCGTATACAAGGACTATCAGCTAGAGAAAAGTTGGGTAATTGACGCGAGAATCTTCTTAGAATACGTAGTTGTTATGGTTGGCGTTTTACTCCCTGATATCGACTATCCTGACTCAACCATAGGAAAGCGTGTCAAGTATCTTTCCTATCCCATATACATGCTCTTTGGACACCGGAAGTTAACTCATAGTGCGTTATTCGTCGGTGGATTGTTCTGGTTGGGACTGGAATATGACAATATACTAGTTTGCTACTTAGCTGTAGGTGCCGGACTCCATCTTGTAGGAGACTATTTGACCCCAGAGGGGGTGCCTATATTATTCCCCTTCGGAAGAAACTATAGAGCACCTATCTATGCACAAACAAACAGTATCGGGGAGCATATTATCAGCTACGGATCATTGGTTCTCGCGTTGATTTTTGTTTTAAACGGGCAGGCTGTGGCATAAACAACGAACGAGAAGTGAAATGACTGCAAATTCAGATGAGTCGGCGCAAGGGCCGTTCAATAAGCATATTAGTAATAGCAGATTTGAGCTGCAAACAGCTATCGATAACCTAACAATACAGGAGCTGGGTGAAATTTTAGGTTTTGTCAGGGGGGGTAGATACGACCTATTGACTGAGCCGTTTCCCCATATTTCAGTGATCACCTCCTATGGGGAAATTACACTGTTTGATACCGATAAAGGCTGGCTTGAACGTCGAATCGAGATACGGGAGTTTTCCATTCGCTGTCTTTTTTGTAGTAGCGTGCAACTATCCGATGAGCAAATGCTGAAATTTAATGAGCAGTGTAAAGAACATGAAATCTTACTTCGCGATGGCGATAGATATATCTTTCAGACCGCACTGAAAATAATGCCGATGGATACTGTTAAGCGCCTGTTGGACAGGTTACTCGTGCTTTCAGAACGGTGCGCTCATCTGGTGGATTAATTAAGCTTTACAGGTCGGCCTCATCAATGTGTGTCGGATGGGTAAAGCAACCTCTGTATGTTTGCAAGACATTTTCTTTTTGAAATCCACACAGCTACACTGCATGGACTTTACATCCAGCACAGCAACGTTCTGTCGCTCTTGAATTGATATTAGATAGTTGCCTAAATACCTCACTCGATTCAGCTTTGATGGTTGGGAATACGGTGTCTCATTGATTTTTAGAGGGGCTTCATGAGGCCGTGTGGATTCGAAAGCGTTGATGTGAACAAAGGGTCTGACGCTTTTGCTATCAAGTCCCATTTTCGAAAGTTGATCGGCTCTCACATTTTCTTCACGTCGTACCCAATGAAAACTCAGACTTGAGAACCGGGGGGCAAGCTTTCCTATCTCTGTTAAGTAAGGTAGGAACTTCTGACTGGCCTGAAATGTACCGGTAACCTGCTTGATTATAAGATCTGAATCTCCAAAGCACTTAAGCTCACGCACGCCCAGCTTGATAGAGGACTTAAGCAGTAAGATTAAGGATAGGTACTCGGCTTGGTTGTTCGTGCCAAATTCTCGATAAGCTGATACAGCGGCAACCTCCACTCCGTTTTCATCTATGATGCATGCGCCTAAACCCAGTTCACCCGGGTTGGGCTGACACGCACCATCGAAATGCCCTATATACATTTTTGCTCTCACTCAGTATTTTCTGTAAGCATACTGCTATTAGTGATGGAGGCTTGAAATGTGGTTACCCGGGCGTGCCTTGATAGACGGGCAAGCTGACTAATTCGTCTTGTTTAATGAGATTGTAAATGCCGTCTTCTTTGACCATAAGAATGAGCTTTAGATCTGGGTAAAAGAGAAAGGTACGGGCGCGACTAAGATTATCCGTGCTCACTACAATCGGAGGTTGTTGGCTGATTGGATAGCGTTCACAATTCTCGAACCAACGGCTGGTAAGTTCGATTAGTGCGTTATCTTTAAGTGTGGAAAAGTCTATATTATCTCTCTTTAACCTTACTGCACCTATTGTCGTGGGTGGTAAATCTATGCCAAAAATAAATTCCTGAGTAGTAAGGTAGTCAACCTCGCCTTTACACAATGTGTCTGTATGTACCCATGTGCCGGTGATAAGTTCTTGTACGGACCTTTTCCCCTCTTCAGTGGTTGGGTCAATCTGAGTCGAGAAAAAATCTGACAATGCTGGTGGTGATAGGTAATAAACAATTCCGACTATGCATAATCCTGCTAACGCGGTTACGGCGTTTTTCAAGGTAGTTGTCGCCTGAGCTGTTAAGCAGCTTCTTTTTTGTTCTCTGGGTTTAATTTCACATCACCGATTTCCTCCCAGTTTCTAATACCCTTTGACCAGCGGTTAGGGTTCTTT
>Ga0208523_1000055_pt1 | contig 25648 bp, 28 predicted proteins | sample ETNtaG_17_FD_185770 | JGI IMG/M metagenome (GOLD analysis project Ga0208523, IMG submission 185770) | Marine microbial and viral communities from oxygen minimum zone, Eastern Pacific Ocean - ETNP201302PF82A (SPAdes) (version 2) | ecosystem: Environmental > Aquatic > Marine > Oceanic ...
TTATATTTAAAATATATGTCGTTATACTTTTCAAACAATTAAATATCAGGGCAGGTTACGTGTCCTAAGACCTCTTAATGTTAATTAATTAATGTTAAGAAAGGTTAATGTAACGGTTTAATGTTTATAGCATTAGAATGTTGTACATGTTTTTGGTGTTGGTTTGGAATACCTCAATGTTGTTTATGCCCAAGAAGAATATCAAATGATTATGATGTTTTATAAATCAAATAACAAATTAAATTTAATTTAATCTTCTAGATTCTTATATATATCGTATTTATATCCAATATATATAAGGACATATCTATAATTTTTGTTTTATTCAGTAGAAGTACAATATTTTTTCTTATAGATTATAAGAAGAAGGTCAAGATATTGAGATAGACAAAAAGAATCAAAATCATCATCAACAAGTGTGTGAATTTGAATATCATTTTCTCTAAAATAAACTTTAACCCATTGTATTTGTGCTTTATCTATTTTACATGCTTGCGAGAAAGTATATATTTCATAAGTATTAACATTAATACCTATGTGTGATTGTTGTTTTGAAGAATTAGCATACAAAATTTTAATATTATTAAATAAAATATCTTTCATTTATCAAATATGATGAAAAAAATATCATTAATTTAACACATTAATCTATATTAAAAGAAGTTAGGAGAAAGAACCTAATAATATGTAAAATGTTAAATTATTGTATATTCCTGTTATTTTTTATTATTTCTATTGGAATAATAGTATTTTTATTGGATTGGCATAAAAAGAAACGAAATCGTAAAATATCATTACTTGCAAAAAAGTTATTTTTAACATCACCCATAGAAAAACGAATTTTAAAAAGTTCTTTAATTTGTATCCAATCATTAAATGATGATGAATATTGTATTGATTTATTAAATTATTATATAAACGATTTAAATTTTGAGTATTGGGACATCGAAACTATTGGTAATATATCACATATTATTCACACAAATCATGATAATGTAATAAAAAATTATGGTTTAAATTTACTAAAATATTATGAAAAATTTCTCTTAGAACAGATTTAAACTAATGATACATTATTAAATATCGAATTGTATGACTTATTAGATATATTTGTAAATCCTTCTTGTTTTTTAATAGGGGCACATTTTTCCCATCTTTTGTTTTTATCAGTAGTATAACACCAAAGAAATCCCTCCTCTTCTGGATCTCTACAATAATTATGGTCTCCGACTCCAAAATCTTTCTTCTTCTCGGGTGTATTAACGTGTTTATGTGGTGATTGAGAATTCCAGTTCATACAAGTTTTTCCAGATACAGTTTTAGTTTGACAACCTCTATATCCATTATCTTTAATTCCTGAAAGAGATTCATTACAAGTAAAAATTTTACTTTTCCATGATTTGCTTGTATTACGTGCATTCATATCAAATTCTGCATAACATTTTTTATTTACGGGTCCCCATGTAGCACCATTTGCGGTAGGTTGTTTTTGTTTAACTAATTTTTCACATCCATAAACATCTGTTGATGTTCCAATATATATTTCCCTATCTCCTTGACCATCACCGATATCCCAGCCAGCAGCTTTTTCTTTAGATAATCTTTCTTCTTCTGCAATTTTAGCTAATCTTTCTTGCTCATCTTTAGAAATTGTTTCAATAAATTTACTTTTCCATACTTTGTTTGTATTACGTTTAGTCATATTAAATTCTGCATAACATAATTTATTTCTACCTCCGAATGTAACACCATTAGCAGTTGGTTGCTTTTGTTTAACTAATTTTTCACATTCGTAAACATCTGTAGATTTTCCAAGATATATTTCTTTAGATGATATGCCATCACCGATATCCCATCCAGCAGCTTTTTCTTTAGCTAATCTCTCTTCTTCTGCTTTTTTGGCGGCAGCTTCTTTAGATAATCTTTCTTCTTCTGCTTTTTTGGCGGCAGCTTCTTTAGCTAATCTTTCTTCTTCTGCTTTTTTGGCGGCAGCTTCTTTAGCTAATCTTTCTTCTTCTGCTTTTTTGGCGGCAGCTTCTTTAGCCAATCTTTCTTTTTCGGCTGCAGCTTCTTTAGCCAATCTTTCTTCTTCGGCTTTTTTGGCAGCAGCAACTTTAGCTTTATATTCTGGGGTAGCTCTTTCATCAGAAATTTTCTTAGCCTTACAATAATCTTTTCCAGTGGTCCAATTAGTAACTAAAAATTTTTTATTTTCTTTATCATCAAGAATTTCTTTTTGAGTTTCTTTATTTAACATGATTTTATATTCTTGAAACCAACTATAATACATATCATGATCAAATACATTATCAAAGAAATTTTTAGGAGGTAAAGATTGTTGATCTTCTGGTAATGAACCCATTAAATATGTTGCTACTATAGAATTTTTAATAGTTTTAAAAATTTTATCATCATTTATTGGAAATTCGAAAACAGCAAGTATTAAAAAATTATGATTACTTCTTTTACCTTCGATTACTTTTGTAATACAATTTGGATTTTGTACTCCTGACAAATCATAAATAAACATAGGTATCACATATTTAATGATTTTATCATTAATAATTTGTCTAGAAATTGGGTTAATAGTTTTTCCAAATTTGAATACCTTTCCACCATCAATTTTGTTAAAAATATCGGAAATAAATAAATTAGCAAGTTTATTAACAGCTTCAAAACTTAAAAACTTGTTCCTTTTTTTAATAATTTTTGTTTCAGTTTTTTTAGTAATTTTACCAAGAATATTTTTTATAGTTTCATATTTTTTGTCGCTATTAAGGTACATAACCTTAGGGTGAATAACATGTTTATTTATTGCAGTAGGTAATGAATCATCTTGTGTAAAATATTTAATATATAAATTTTTCAAATCTGATGGATAATCGTAATTTTTCCTAGCTAATTTTATTTTTTTGTAAGTATCATCGTCAAAATTTTCAGTAATATTACAAAATTTGTTAAAAAAAGCAAGAAAAAGTAAAAATATCAGTATACCACACAAAATATATAACATAACTCTTCTTTAATTTAAAGATAGAAATAAAATCAGTCCTATATAAAAATCATAATTAATTATTGGTATATTACCTCAAACATTGATTAAAAATAGCTCGGAATCCATTACTAACATGATCTGAAGTCATATTTTTAATTTTTTCACAACCATAATTACCATCATTCAGTGTGTAATATACTTTTGAGATATTTTGAATATTTTTAAGAGTTGATATACAATTAGAACATGGGCGAGAATTCCTATATTCTTTATTTGAAAAGCGAGCAACAAAAATATTATATTTTTTTTTTGAAATTTTTTTAGGTTCATAAAATACACGACCGCTTTTCCTTCCCTTTCAAGTCGTAGGACCTCCTATTCAACAAATTTATCAGCTTCAACAAAGCATGAATTTCTGCGTGAATTGCGCAGATTGGTTCAGAACATGACAAAATTTTTGCCCTTGTCCTAGTGTGATTATAACCGATTGAAACTACCTTTCCAGCAGATGTAATAATAGCACAATGTTTATTAGCCATATCTGATTTATGACAATTTTCTGCACACATACTAAAAATTTTTTGAATTTTATTACTGCTAGAATCGAGAGAATAAGTAGTAGTCATTTTGAATTTTGTATTATTATAGTGAATGTTTATAAAATAATATTTAATATATTTAGATAGTATTTTATAAAATCAATTTTAATAAATATCGGGTATTACATTTAAACTAATTCCCAATCTTCATTTTTATAGTCTATATTATTTTTAGATTCATCATCGTCATCATCGTCATCATCTTTTTTTTTGTTATATTTTGTACAAATTTTATATACACCTTTTGTTATTCCAGAGGATTTATCATAAACAAATTTGACTGTAGAATAAACGGTATATACAGTATATACGGTAGTTGCATAATTATAACATTTCCATGCCAAAACAATATTGGAAGTAGTTATATAATCCATGGTTGTTACTAATAATGTATATTTTTATTTTTTTTGGAGTAACGTGGTAATATCCATATTTTTTTCAATAAATTTTTTTGTAAAATTTTTATTACGTAATTCTCTTGTTGCTCCTTTTTTAAATTCAAGTGTACTATCAATATTTTTCCTAACGGTAAATCCATTTTGAATCGCATTATGAATAAGAGCCATTTCAATAAATTCTTCTTCCTTTAATTTAATTTTTTGTTTATTAATACAAATTATAACTGAATTTTTGTCATCCAGAATATCTCTAACATCTAATTTTTTTGTTTTCATTGTTATATTTATATTAATATAGTAGTTAAATAAATAAATTTAAACGAAAACTAATTTATTATAAATTTGAATAATAATCCTGTAATTCATCCCAAAACTGAGTATTAATATTAACAACAGGTCGTTTTTCTTGTAACAGGGAAAATGCTTGTTTTGGATTTAAATTAAAATTTTTCAATAAATATGCTGTAAGTATAGTAGCAGAACGGCTAGAACCCATATAGCAATGAATTAATATATTTTTATTTGGTTTTTGTTGTTGAATCTCTTTTATATATTGATTAGATTCATTAAAAAAATTTTTAATAGAATCTGAATTAGTATCATTAATATTTATTTTAAAATAATCATATTCTTGGATATTTTCAAAATAATTTGGAATTTCATTTGTAACATTAATAATTGTATTAATATTCAATTCGTCTAATTGATTAAAATTTGAAGCATTATAGGCATTACCTAAATAAATATTATCTACAATTTTTGTAGGTTCTATAAATAAATTTTTAAAAGCATTTAAAAATCCGTCGTTTGTTTCAATAACATCTATTCTATCAACAGAATCAATTATATGTGTTTCTTCATTTCCTAAATATTCGAAATACATAAATATAGCCTTGTCTTTTATCATTCTTCCAAAATAATAAAAATCTGATAAAACTCTATACATTTTTTTGATACTATAAAGTAACTTGATATTAAATATTTAATAAAATAATTTAACTATATTTACTTACAAATAAATTTCTTTGTATAAAATATAAAATAAATATGGTTACTAAAACTAATAAAACAACCAAAACAACCAAAACAACAACAAAATCTGTAACTAAATTAACTGGAGGTAAATCTGGTGGAAGAAAAACAGCAAGAAATAGATTACGTTCACCTTTAAAAAAAATTACCCCAAAAAATAAATCAGATAAAGAACAATTTTATTGCGTTTCTTGTAAAGCTAATGTAAGAAAAGATAGAGCAGATAAAAATATCTATATTAAGCAAGCAAAAAATGGTAGATGGATGATGAGAAGTTCATGCGGTTCTTGTAATACTAATTTAACCAGATTTATCTCTAATGCTGATGCAGAAGCATGGACTGGTGCCAAACAATAAATTTAATCTTTTTTTTTCCTAGGTCTTAATCTTTTAATAGTTCTTTTTTCATTTATATTTCTATTTTCGGGATTATATATAAATTCATAAAGATTGTCTGCTTTTGTTTTGTCTCCATTAAAAAATTTTAGACAACGTTCTTGAATCCATTCTTTATTTAAAGGATCTCTTTTCTTTGAAATAAAGAATTCAATTCGACCTTCTATTTCACCAAGAGCAAGTTCCTCTGTATCCAGAATTTTCATTTGATTATAAATAGTTTTTTTTAATTTTTCTCTATTTTCTTTAGCGACCTTTAAATTATCTCTATATTTTTTAAGAATTTTTTCAGTTTGTGCTATTTGATTATCGTAGGTTAGAAATTCTTTTACCATACCATTCAATTTTTTTTTTTCTTGTTCCATAATCAAGTTATAATATATAATATATTTTATAACTTAATTATTAATTTCTAGGTATTATTAATGCTACTCAATTGTGATATTATTACAATAATATCAAAGTATGTAGGTTTTTGTTTAAAATGTAAAAAAATTTTTGAAACATGTTTAAGGTGTTCAAAATCCAAATGTTTTTGCAATTTGTTACTAGAAGATCAGCAAATGAATGGATATCTTTGTTCTGTATGTATATCTGATTTAAAAGAATTTATATCTGTTCATACGCATCAACATGAACACCACTAATAGCTCTACCAGATGGATCAGCCATATCTTTAAAAGATTTATCCCATTCAATTGCAATAGGAGTACTACATGCAATTGATTTTCCAGTCGGAACTGTTTTAGCAGCGGATGGTGATGGGAAATGTTTTGAAAAAATCTCTCTATACATATATTCTTCCTTCGATGAAGGTGATGCTATAGGAAACCTCGAAGATGCGTATTTCATTTGTAAATCACTCACATTTTCATTAGCAACTTGTTTAAGAGTATCTATCCAATTATAACCAACGCCATCTGAAAATTGTTCTTTTTGTCTCCATAAAACTTCATCAGGTAAATATGGATCGTCTTTAACATCAAAAGCTTCACGTATGGCCATCTTTTCAATGCGACCAGTGGACATTTTTACTTCAGGATCTAAATTCATAGCATATTCAATAAATTCTCTATCAAGAAAAGGAACTCTTGTTTCAACACCCCATGCCATCATAGATTTATTTGCTCTATTGTTATCAAATTTATGTAAATCATGAACTTTTCTGACTGATTCTTTATGTAATTCTTCTTTATTGGGTGCTTTACAAAAATATAAATAACCACAAAATATTTCATCTGCTCCTTCACCACTTAAAACCATTTTTACACCAGTTGCCTTAATTTTTCTAGCCATCAAATACATTGGCGTTGATGCTCTTATTGTAGTTACATCAAATGTTTCTAAATGATAAATGACATCAGAAATAGCATCTAGTCCTTCTTGGATTGTATAAATAAAAGAATAATGTCGTGTTCCGATAAATTCTGCTACCTTTTCCGCAGCTTTAATATCTGGTGAATCTTTTAATCCAATACAATATGATCGCATAACATCTAAATTTCCTAATTTTTTATATTCACGAGCCGCGATTGCTGCTACGATTGATGAATCTAATCCACCAGATAAAAGTACACCATAAGGAACTTCTGACATGAGATGTCTTTTTACGCTATTGGTAAATTGTTCTCTAAATTCTGTGGTATCATATTTATTATTGGGAATATATTCAATATCATTAAACCATCGTTCATTATAAAATTGTTTAATAACACCATCATTTGAAATATTTACAGATTTACCAACATAATAAAAACCTGGTGGAAAAATTTGATAATTATCACAATTTTCTTGAATTGCCTTCATTTCTGAAGAAAACCATATTGAACCATCTTTACCCCATCCCATATATAATGGGATAATTCCCATTGGATCGCGAGCAATTATATAAATATCATTTATATTGTCATATATAGCAAATGCATACATACCATTTATTTTACATTTAGTAATAAAATCTGGACCATATTCTTTATACAAATGAATTAATACTTCACAATCAGAATCGGTAGTAAATTGATCAGCATATTGTGGGGATTTTTTAATAAGATCTTCTTTTAATTGTACGTAATTATATATTTCAGCATTAATTGTCATATAAATATCTTTCGTTTTATTTGTTATTGGTTGAGCTCCACTAATCAATCCAACGATTGCCAATCGTTCGTGTGCCAATATACAATTTTTATAACAATATATTCCATTCCAATCTGGACCACGATGTCTAATTAATTTTGAGAGTTGTAATATTTTTTTTCTCCAATTTTCTGCATCATTAGATAGACCAAATATAGCTAAAATTCCACACATCTTATATAATTATATATTAATTTATATTTCTTAATCCTTTATATATTAATTTATATTTCTTAATCCTTTTTAATTATATATTTTATATTTAAGAAATATAATGAATAATAATATAGTAATGTTTGGTCAAGTTTCCAATATATACAAACTATATAATTATATATCAATTCCACAACAACAACCAATCGAAATACTTGATCCACTAACTACAATATTTCGTTTTTGTTTGTTGAATTATAAAAAAAATGGAACAAAAATTGGTATTTATTCAAATCGTATTTCTGTACAGGAAGCTTCTTTTTATCAAGGTGTAATACGATGGACAAATGGAGATGAAAGAAATGATCTTCATAAACTTGAAATCCCTATAAAAAAAAGTTTATCTTGGTATATTCCCAAATTAGATAACAATTTAAAATTCATTTTTGAATTAGCAACTAAGGGAATGGAAAAATTACAAAATTCATATGAAGCAGGAACTGCTCGTGTATCATTAGAACATTATGTAAGCTTAATCAATACATGTCTAATGCAAGGAAAATTGGCATCAAATATAGATGAAGAAACAGATGAAGAAGATAATATAATGTATATTAAATTAAAAAATTTATGGTCTGAACGGCAAATTTTGATATTATACGATTTATTAAAACAAATTACTGTCGAAAAAAGTAGAACCCAGCAAAAATGTTACATTAATGCCGCAGAAAAAATTTTAGATGGTAAAGATTATCAAGTATCTGAATTAATAAAAAAGGTTACCACTGGTTATTAAATGATAATAATAATAAAATATACTATGTTAATTGTAATTTTACAAAAAACATAATTTATATTTAAAAAATTTTTTAGAAATTTATAATTTAAAAAGCATTCATATTTTTATAAGTAGTTTTGTTATCATCTACAACACCTGGTAATCCTGGTGATTGTTTTCCGGAACAAGTTTCTGAAGCAAATTTTGGATTTTCACAAGCACAACATTTATTTTCTTTAATTGCTAAATCTCTTAAAGAAGTAATAATTTTTTCACCATTTCTTTGCATATATTGTCTGAATTCAGCATTACTTTTAATATCAGTATAAAGAGCTTTTGATGGTCTATAATCTGTGAAGTGACGTTTTCCGACATCATTTGGGCAACCTTTATGAGTATTATTCATTATGTTTATTATATAGTAATATATGAGAAAATAATTATATTTCAATATTTATTTTTTATCATTTATTTAAATAAACAATAATTAATAAAACTTATTATTATACAATTATATTGTTTTATATTATAGTTTCTTTGTAAGCAAGCCATGAACTATAAACGAAAATATATTATGTTAAAAGAGGCAGGATTAATTGACGAAACTGATATTTTATTATTATATAGTTGTGACAGAACTATCATTCAACAAATTAAAAATAAACGCCGTCGCCTAAATGATTTATTTGAATCATCGAATCAAAAAATTACATTAATTCAAAATAATATTAAAAATTTTTTGACTAGACAAAAATTCAAAGATTTTAGTGCACAATACAAAAATATGTATATTAATTATCAAAATAATTATACATTATTAGGTGATGAAATCAAAAATGTTCCAAAATTTTATTTTTATAAATATTCTGAATCTGTTTCACAATATTATGCTTTTGATATCAGATCTTTGAATGAAATATTAAAAATCAGTAATAAAAATCCATATACATTGAATGATTTCCCAAATGAAATCATATTACAAATAAAACGAATAATTAAAAAACTCATAGATAATAAAATTGACGTAATTATACCTAGTATAATTCCAACAGAATCAGTAGTAACATCAACTTTAGCAAGTACATACAATAAGATGAAATTTTTAAATATATATCCAGATATTGATAAATTATTAAAATTTAATATTACGTTTTTGTTTTATTACCTGCAGGATATGATGACAAGTCCTTTACTTGATAAATTTATTGATAAAACTATATACCATAAGGTTATTGATATATATAACATTTATTCTAGAACTAGATTAAGTAAATCTGAAGAAAAAAAATATAAAGATCAAATACTTTTATATATTCTAAAAATAATTAATAATATTTTAGATATTACAGATGACTATCAACATATAAGAGCTTTAGCAATAAATGAAATTATTCATAATAATTATGAAGCATTTGGTGATGAACCTCCAGCAAATAATAACACTATAATTCAATCGCCACCACCACCACCACCACAATTATTACCTATAACACCTTTAGAATTTGTACCACCTTTAGAATTTATGCCACCTTCTTTACAACAAAATTCAAATAATATATCAAATTTAGATGATGAAATGGAGAATGTAGATTAAAATCCAGACATTTCTTGTTTCGTAAATTCAATAAAACATCCATGAAAACGAATTGTTGAAGTTGCATTTGCAACAATTACAATTTCCATTTGAAATGTTGCGTGAGAGTCTGCAACAGTAGTATCTGCCATCTCAATATATCTATGATGATCGCCAATAATTGTTCCCGAAGATAAATTTCCACCTGTAATAGCAATATTTACAAGTGAAATTCCACCTGAAGTTGAAGTTCTATCGAATACTTTTCTTTGAACCGAACAGGAAATTGAAGTAATTGCAGCATCTAGAACTTCGTATGAAACGTAGACACGATTCATATAATATCCTGCTGATATCGCTCCACGTACTATTGTAGACACATCAGTACTAATATAACTTGTATCTGCTCCTTGTTGTTTTTCTAAAAAGTACATATTTCCATTTGCTGTAACCCCGCGAACAATATCCCATGTTGCATTTACAATATCATAATCTCTATATGACATCCATATCCTATAATCAGATGGTGGATCTTCATATGTATCTGTCAAACCATTAAATCGTTGGAAACGTAATCGCAAATATGATTCACTTTGAGCATCTGTATCAATCATAGCTCTCCAAGTATCTTCTGCTTGGACACCACCAAGATATGTTTTTGTACCTAAAATTGTTCCTGCTGATGCATTTGAGAAACCACCAAAACCAAAGTCCATTGGTCGCCCTCTAACACAATATACAGATGGACAGTATATTTGAGTTGCATGTAATTCATCAATAATACAATATTTACCTGTGAAATTTTCACCTCTATAGTAATGAAGAACTGTTTGAATATCGTCGTCACCACACAAATCAGTATTTAAAGATTCGTCCTCTAAAACATTTAAATCTGGAGTAAATATAGTAGTACATATAACAATATCAAGAACAGCATTACCACCGTCTGCAATTGGTACATTAGGATTTGCCGCTAATGTATCTGGATCACTATAAGTTTTAACATTTATACAATATATTCTTTTAGCATATAAGATATCAATAATAGCTAAATCACCTTGAGATACCAAGTTATTTTTCGTTGCAATATCTTCATTAAAAATTGTTCCTTGAAAACAAGCATCACCTTGGACATCAATTTTTTTTCTAATAACTAAACCGCCATCAATTTCAAAAGCTGCGGATCGAACACCTGTATTTTCATCAATTGTAACATCCGTTGTATTTGTATAGATTGTTTGACCAGTAATATCCATACCTCCCAAAGTTTTTATTGAAGAAGCACTTGTACTTACTATATTTAATGCTACACCATCGTCATCACCAGTTAATGTTAATTTTTTTGTAGTAAACTGACTGTCACTTCTGATTAGAGATGATGATTCGTTTGGCCCTACAAGAAGCTGTGGAACTGAAACCGTAGACATTCTCTTTATTAAAATTATTATGTATTAATATTATTATTTATACGGATACAAACATTTACATATCAACAACTTTTGTAATATTTCTATAATCGTATTCATCACTATATAAATCAAAACCACATATTTGACACGTATAACTATGTTGTGAACGTTCCCAGGATGGTTGAATATAATGTGTAATACTATTATGAGAACATTTTTGTTTAATTTCTTTTTTTAATTTTTCCATTTCATATTTGGTACATTCAAGATCATATTCTAAATGTTTACTTTTTTTAGATAACCGTTTATAAGTTATATCTAAATCTTTAATTTTATTATACTCTTCGTTAGTAGTCATTATATAGTTATTAATGAAAAAATGTATTAAAATCAATTTTAATTAAAAATATTTTTTAATAAGAAATAGTTAAGAATATTATTATAATTTGAATATAACAGTATAATAATATTTTGTAAAAATGGATTTTACATTTAAAGAAAGTGAGATTGAACAATTTGCTGATAAAGTAAAATACATTCCAGAATGGTTTAAACAATTTTTTTACAGGATTCATAAAAAAGATAAAACATCTGAATATTACAAAGGGTGTTTTGCTACACTTCGTTTTATTATAAAATTTAGAAAATCATCTGATAAAGATAAAGTTATATTTTATTCATTACCCTGTATATCACAAATTATTGTAGAAAAAATAGAGGGGGAGAAAGAACATATTAATGATGAAGTTTTTGAAAAATTATTCAAAGATTTAATATTAAATATTAATTATGTTTATAAAGGTGATGAAAAAAATATACAGGATATTGATATCAATGAAATTTTTAATAAAATGGAAATGGATGACTTTTTAAAAAAAAATGAAGAAAAAAAAGAAAATCTCAATAAAGAAGAAGAAAATGAAATAAAGTTAGAAACGATACCTGAAAAAATTCAAGAGATTAAAGAAAATGAAATAAAGTTAGAAACGATATCTGAAAAAATTCAAGAGATTAAAGAAAATGAAATAAAGTTAGAAACAATACCTGAAAATAGTCAATTAATAAATGAAAATGTAGAAAAAATTGACATTCAAAAAGAAGAAGAAGAAATTGAAACAATTGAAATTATAAATGATAAAATTAAATGATTTTTTTTAATAAGAATTATGTATATATTTGATATAATTGAGTTAAAAGAATACATATACGATTATATATAAAAATCAAAAATGGTTAACTTAAAAATAAATGATTCTGTTGATAATTCTCTTTTTAACAAATTATCTACAAAATTTTTGATTGATTTACATAATAAATTTAATGATAGATTAGAAAATCTTTTAAAAGAAAGAATTATTTTACAAAAAAAATTAGATGATGGTTATACACCTCAATTTTTAGAAGAAACAAAACATATTAGAGATAATAACGAATGGAAGGTTGGTAAAATTCCTACTCCTCTTCTAGAAAGAACTGTTGAAATTACTGGTCCAGTTGGTAGAAAAATGATAATAAATGCTTTAAATTCTGGTGCGAATTGTTTTATGGCCGATTTTGAAGATTCATCGAGTCCTACATGGGAAAATATGATTAACGGGCAAATTAATTTGCGAGATGCTATAACAAGAGAAATAACATTTTTTGATAGTTATAAAAATAAACATTACCAATTAAATAGTGAGATATCTACCCTTTTAGTAAGACCGCGAGGATTTCACTTACTTGAAAAAAATATGGTAATTGATGGTAAAAGTATTAGAGCTAGCTTATTTGATTTTGGTTTATATTTCATAACAAACTATAAACAATTGTTAAAAAATGGTGCTGGTCCTTATTTTTATTTACCAAAATTAGAAAATCATAAAGAATCTCAATTATGGAATGATATATTTTTATATTCAGAAAATTATGTTAATTTGAATATTGGTTCGATTAAAGCAACAATTTTGATTGAACATATTTTAGCAGCATTTCAAATGGAAGAAATATTATTTTCTCTTAAAGACTATATTGTTGGTTTAAATTGTGGTAGATGGGATTATATATTTAGTTTTATTAAAAAATTCCGATATAATTCCAAATTTATTTTACCAAATAGAAGTCAAATAACAATGAATGTTCATTTCATGAAATCATACGTAAAATTATTGACTTATACCTGTCATAAAAGAGGAGCATATGCTATGGGAGGTATGGCTGCTGAAGTTCCTAGTAGAGATATAGATTTACATAAAAAGAATTTAAAAAAGGTCTATGAAGATAAATTATTCGAAGCTGAATCTGGAATGGATGGTACTTGGATTGCTCACCCAGGATTATTACAAGTTGCTTTAGATGCTTTTAATCATTTTAAAGTTATTAAAAATGATAATAAATGTAATATAAATGGGAAAGATTTATTAGAAATTCCAAAAGGTACTATTACACATGAAGGTGTTAGAGAAAATGTTTTAACGTGTCTTAAATATTTAGATTCATGGATATCAGGAATTGGATGTGTAGCAATTAATAATAAAATGGAAGATGCGGCAACAGCTGAAATTAGTAGAATGCAATTATGGCAATGGATTTATCATAAAATTTTAGTAAATGGAAAACGAATTGACAAAGACTATATAAATAACATATTATTAACAGATACTACAAAATATAAACACAATACTTTAATAAAAAATTTATTAAATAAAATGATTTTTTCAAAAGAACCAATCGAATTTATGACAATACCGTCTTATGATTTAATTTCATAATACTATTTTACGATATTATTTTATAATATCAATTAAGTATTTTATTAACATTAAATTTTATAATAAATAAGTATAGGAGATGGAAAAAGAAAAGAAAAGAAGAATGGCTTTCGGGCCAATTGGTGGAATTTGCGAAGCATTAGTAATGCAACCATTTGATACCATTAAAGTTCGAAGACAATCTAATCAATATATAGGATTATCTAAAACTATAAAACAGAATGGCGTATTAAATCTCTATAAAGGATTAACACCATTTATGGGTCAAATGTCCGTAAAATATGCATTAAGATTTGGAACATTCGAACTCCTTCGTGGAAAAAGCGATGTTTTTTATAAAAATTTTGCTGCTGGTGCAACAGCAGGTTTTGTTGAAAGTTTATTCATTACACCATTTGAATTAATAAAAACAAATTTACAAACTCGTAATTCTATTGCTGACCCAATCTCTGCAATAAAACGAGTAAAATTAGAAAAAGGGATAAAAGGAATGTATAGGGGATTTACATCAACTTGTTTAAGGCAGTCAATAAATCAAGGTTCAAATTTTACTATTTATATGAAATTAAGAGAAAAGATTATAAAACCAGGAGAAAAACCAAATATTCCAATGGTAATGGGTGCTGCTTTGATTAGTGGTTCAGCTGGACCATTACTAAATAATCCATTTGATGTTGTCAAAACTAGGTATATGAACCCAAGATTTGACAATAAATATAACGGAATTTTGGATTGTTGTCAAAAAATTATTAGAACGGAAGGAGTCAGTTCTTTATATAAAGGATTAGGTTTAAGATTATTCAGAGTGTCTTGTGGACAAGCTATTACATTTAGTGTAATAGAACAATTGTCTCATTATGCTGATCAATATAAATTTTTAATATAAATATATTTATATATTTATATAAATAAATATATAATGGATGTCGAAAAAATTAATTTAAATTTTGTAAAATTTACAAAAAGTTATGGTTCAAATATAAATTTATTTCTAAATGGTAAAAAAATTGTTATTAAAACACCAATTATAAAAACAATTAATGGAATTGAATCTGATAATAAAAACAAATTTTATATGCGTTTAGATATGAGTAATCATCCTGTTTTAGTATCATTTTTGCGTCAAATTGATAGTATAAATAGAAGTGATGATGTATTAGAATTACTTGGAAATGGTAACAAAAAGTATATTAATTGTTTTTACTATAATAATAACTCATGGAAAGTAAAACTTCCCTCTAAATATGGTCGTTATAATTTTGATGTACTTGACAATGAAGGAAATTTAATTCCCACTTCTTCTATTTCAGAAATGGACAAATTAGAATGTGATATTGAATTATCCAATATATGGAATTTTAACAATTCTTATGGTTGTATTTGGAATGTAAAAAAAATAAAAATTTGTTAAAAATAAATTATACTTATAGTTTTAAATTAATTACTTAATTCTAATTGAGTAATTAACTTAAATAGACAATAAATAGATAATACATAAAATTACTTTAAATTTAAAGTTGTCCAAGATTTTGCATTTCTTCGTCATCCATATCTCCAATTCCAGCAAATTCTTCATCATCATCCATATCTAAATCTTCATCATCAAATTCTTCAATTTCTTCGTCCATTTCATCCATATCTGGAGAATCTTCTTCTTCTTCAAATTTTTCTACTTTGAAAAATCTGTAGTAAATAAATCCTGCTGCTGCTACTAAGATGGCAACAAGAAGGATAACTTTCCAACAAGAACCACCTGCTAATTTTTTAAAAGTTGAAGTAATTGTACTAATAATATTATTAATCATGGTATTTATATATATATCTTATTTAAGATTTTATTTTTCATATAAAAACAATTTATTAGATATAAAAATGAATTTATCTATAGTTTAATCTTTATAATCCCACGTATTTAAATTATTATCTACATCAATTATCACAATATTAATTTTTTTTGAAACTGGGTATATATGAACTTTAGTTTTTAATTTCTTTTCCATATACTCTAAATCAAAATTAAATGGAAGTTTTAAAGAAATAAAACTTGTATATTTAATCATTTTTTTTATCATTTCATATAATCCCATTCGCTTTTCTGAAGATTTAAGATTATCAGTTTTGTAATCCCAATCATATTCTTCTAAATTTAAATTTTGAATTCTTTCTTTTTTTCCATAATCTTTTCCACCCCAAGGAAAATCTCCATGAATTAAGTGAACTTTGTCAGCTCCTATATATTTTAAGTATTTTTTAAAATTATTAATGATTGTCATTGAATCGATGCATCTAATATTAATATTTTGTATATTTAATACATTTGTTATATTTTCCTTAGCCATTTGACATCTTTCTGGATTAATTTCAAAAGAATGTATCGTTTTAAAATATTTAGAAAATATAATTGAATCACCACCTACACCAAGTGTTAAATCTATAGCAATACCATTTTTTAAACTATTGCGAAATTTCTTTGAACCAAATGAAGATAAATATTTTAAATATTTACTTATAATTTTACCATCACCACGTCTTGTTATACTGTATAAACCTTGTTTATCAGTTCTTATATTATGTTGTTCATCTTTTGAACCAGGTAATTGATTTGTCATAGATTCCTTCGGGATTACATATGAATTATCATAATTATCAATGGTTATTTGTTTATTTCGTTGATTATATGTCCCAACACGACGAAAATTGCCGTCTCCGTATTTAATTAGTGCGACATTTGTTTTTTTAATAATCCATAAATCTTTATTATTATATACTACTTTTAACAAATCACTTTTTTTATAATCATCACCATCATCAGTTTCCCAAAATACAAAATTATCATATAATTTACTTCTATTATCACAAATACCATTAATTTTTACTGTTTGTTCTTCATTTGAATTATATAACCAACAATCTAAAGATTGTTCTTGTAATAATTTAACAATTTTATTTTCTTTTCCTCTTTTTAAATCAGCAGTTTGTTTTATTCTAATATCAATAGAACTTTTTGGATCAAGTTCTCCTTTTTTGTTTGTGGTCATAGACGAATATTTAAATACATTTACTAACCATTTATTAACTGAAGTTGGGATTTTTTTAGTAAAATCTTTAAAAGAACTTTTATCAATATGAGCATGAGAACAAATTCTTACAGCTCTTCCTATTACCTGACGATCTACTACATTATTCCACCAAGGTTCTAAAATATGAACTTGACGAACACCAACTAAATTAATACCTTCCTTTCCAGCTTCAGTCATTAAAAAAACTTTTATAACATCTCCATTTCTATTTTCATAACTATTATAAATAGATCTTAATTCATCTTTTCTTGTTTCTGGTGTCCATGTCATATATGAACCATTTATAGATTTATTTTTGGTAATACATTTATTTTTACGACATTTATCATAATTAAAAAAACCATTTTGTTCTAAAGCAAGAGATAAAATACCAATACCATAACCACCTTTAAATTTTGAATAAACTAATACAGGTCCATTTGATTGGATAATTTTTCTTATAATTACATACATTTTTTGTGAATATTCTTTTAATTTATTATCAATATGTAAAAACTTATCATCTGTATCTAATAATCTCATAGCTTCACTACGCTGTTCTGAACGAGGAATACCTTCAAAAGTATATTTTCTCCTTCTAATTGTCATAACGTGAGGAAAAATTTTATTAAGAATAATTTTTTTACCATCTTTTGATAAATTCATTTTTTTTTGCTCATTTATACTAAATATCCAGGCTGGATAACAAAAATTTGATGCTTGTTGACTCAATACATGTGAACTAAATATTTCATCAGTATCTTCTGAAATATCTTTGGTTATTAAACTCTCTTGTTTCCAAGAATTCATATATATATTCTTAAATCTGCCTTTCATTAAAAGAGTATACTCTCTAAATATTTTATCAGCAAAAACTTCGTTATTTATACCAGAATAATATGATACCAAACCATTTATCCTAGATTTAAATAATCGCTCATTTTTAATATACCATTCATTTTTAACATTTTTAAAAAATCTTCCTTCAAAAAATTCTTCATCTTCCTTAAATTTTAAAGATTTGTTTTTGTATGAAACTTTTCCTCTTACCATATTCAATAAAAATATTAATTCAAAAGGCTTATTGATAATTGGAGTTCCTGTTAATAAAAAAATTTTTGAATTTTCAGCCTGTAAAAATTGATGATAAATTAAATTTACTTTTGAATTTTTCTTTTTTTTATCATCTTCATAATTACTTGCAAAATTATTACTTAAATTATGAACCTCGTCAATAATTACAATTGAATCATCAAATGGATTCAATCTACTTAAATCATCTTCATTATAATTATTATTATATTTATTTGTAAAATAATCTTTTTTACGAGTTGGTAAAGACTTTAAATCACTTCGCCATCCACCTTTTGCACCATCAGCATTATAATGAATTATATATACATCGTGTTTTTTGCAAATTTTTTTATATAAACGAATTTGCTCCTTATCTGATTTATTTTTATTAAGTTTCCGAGATTGATTTAAATCATCCCGTAATTCTATATTAAAGTTTAAATCAGATGATAATTCTTTAATCCAAGGATCTAAATTTAAATTGGCTGGTATCATAATAATAATTTTTCTTTTAAAAACCTTATCTTTTATAATATATGAACGTGCGATATTTGAAAGAATTATACCAGTTCTTGTCTTACCAGAACCTAAACCATGATATATTAATAATCCTTTACTATATGGTTGTTTAGTAATATTATGAATTTCCATATATTGACTTAAAAAACGTTGATGTATCATCATTCCAGTCCCAGTTTTTTTGGAATATTTTTTATCACAGTCACAAAATAATGTAGTGCGAATAGTTTTACATTTCGGTTTAGTTTTAGTATACCATAAACATTTACTTTCCTCACTTTCACATTGTTTTTTATTTAATGTATTACAATATCCTTCACAAGAAGGACATATACACATATTTGTACTTTCATTTTCATTTGCGAATTTATCCTCTAATAATTTACTAAAACGAGTTTTTATATAATCATTAAAATTACCATAACGAGATGTTACTAAAAAAGGTTTCAAATTTGACATCACTAATTATATATTATAGACAAATATAATCTTATTAAAATAATAAAATAATAAATTAATCCAAAATATCAAATCTCTTATTCTTTAATTCTTCTGTCTTTTCATTTTTTAAATTTTCATACTCTTTTTTTGAATCTTTATATTTCCGATTATCCCTCTTTCGTTTATATCCACTATTTGAAGATGAATTATATTTTCTGGTATATGTATTTGATAACTTATATTCACTATTACCATAATCATTAGAATATGAATCTGTATCCCGATTCGTATATTTATCACTGTTATTATAATATGATTTTTTTTGAGATTTATTATACTTTTTACGAGTATTCGTTACATCATTTTGTTCACTAGGATAATAATCTTGATTACTTCTAGTATCAGAATAACCTCTATTACTTCTAGTATTTCTAGTATTTCTAGTATCAGAATAACCTTTATTACTTCTAGGTCTATTTCTATTATTAGAATAATCTTGATTATTTCTAGTATCAGAATAACCCTTATTTTTATTTCTACTTCTAGAATTAGAATACTCTTTATTCTTACTCCTATTCCTATTATCAGAATAACCTCTATTATTATTATTATATTTATTAAATTTATTCTGTTTACTATAATCTTTAGAAGAAGTACTTTTCCAACTTTTATTACTACTAGAATATTTATCACTTTTTGAAGAAAACGATGAAGGTATTGTTATACCAAATTTAGCTACATATTTTGGTTTTGAATTTAATTTTTTAAAAATCTCTTGTAAATCTAAAAACATAAAACGAATACGAGGTGAAAAATTTATTTCATCTTCAGTAAAACATTTAATTTGATTCTCAAGTTCAATTAAGTCTTTTAAAATTTCTAATGAATCATGAACAGTCTGCAATAATTTGCACAAACATTCACATAAATTTTCAAGGAGTTCTTTTTGTTCCTGCTCCATTTTATCAATCTTTTGATAAAATTTAATCTTTTTTACTAAAAGATTAATATATGTCGATATATCTTTATCACTTGCAAGTTTTTGTTTGTGTAAATTGCCCATAAAGTGAAATATACCAATTAATTTTTTTTTATTTTTCATATATTTACAAAATTCTTCATAATTATGAGTATTTATCTTCTCATAATCATCTTCTTGTAAACATTCTATATACATTTCGTTACATTTTCTCAACAAACTTTCTTTTATAGAAGTAGATAAAACTTCTTCTTCTTGATTATTACAAAATTTTGCACAAATTTGTGCATACAATTTACAAAAATCTGTTTGAACAATTGCCTTGTCAAACACTTTATCAATCATACTGTCAATAATATTATCATTCTTCAAAATAGAATTTATTTTGTCATAAATTTTTTCAAAATTATTTTCTGTAATCTTGTTCAATAAACCATTAATTCTTTTTATAATTTCTTCATCTGATATTTCTACATTTCTAAAAAGAAAATTTGTAGTTTGTTTAGATGGTTTATATGTAACATAATCCCGTATTTCTCTAGAATTAATTAATTCATAAATTTCAGGATTTAATGCTTCATATTCTTTATTCTCAAATGAATAAAGAAGTTCGAGGGAATAAGTATAAACGATTTCCATTTTAATCTTATATTAGATATATAATTTTATTTAAGTTTTATTTAAATAATTTAAATTTTAAATTTATTTTAATTTAATAATACTTTGAAAAATCAATTTTTTTTATTTAAAAAAAAAATTAAAAATGAAAAATATTGTTTGATGATATCAAACAATTTCATCATGGAACCATATCAAAATATTATTAATATTAACGATAGAGTTACCAAATATGGTAAAATCATTGTATCTATTCTTAATAAATATACACAAAAAGATTTATCAAGAATGGATATTTTAGATATCGGTTGTGGAAATGGTTTTTTTGAATTCGCTCTTAGTCCATATGTACATCGAATATACGGGATTGATCCAAGTTTACCTATGCTTACCAGCGCAAGACAAAATAACAAACATTATAAATTTAAAAATATTCGTTTTTATAAAGGAAGTGCAGAAAATATACCATTTACTAAAACATTCGATATGATAATGTTTAGTCATTCATTACATTATACAAAAAATATTCAAAAAAGTTTGAATAAAATTTTGGAAAATATTAATGAAAATGGACTAATTTTTATTTTAGAACCGACAAAAACATTTTCCTCCAAAAAATACGATCCAACTTCACCAGATTATGATAAAAAAATATATAATGAAAAACAAAACATTTTAGAACACACACGCGAACAAATAAAATTTTTTTCATCATCTCATACAATTTTATATAAAAAATATAATAAAAAAAATTATTGGATACTATTACAAATTTCTCATTAATTTTCATTAGATGATTCTTCTGGTAAATCTTCTCTAAATCCCTCAGATACACGATTTCCACTAAATAATCCGACAACTCCACAAGTTGCAGCACCAACGCCAATTGCTATTTTTGTTCCAATTATTACAAAACCAACTGGACCACCAACCAAAGCTCCACATACTCCACCGACTAATGCTAATTTATATCCAAACATGTTTACTTGATAATTTTGAGCATATCTTAATTCAACTACAGCCTGTTCCGTATTAATATTACTATCATCAACATTTTCTAAAATATTATCTATAAGTGGTTCTTGTTCAGATGTTAAATGTTGTAAATCTATAAACATTTCTTTTAATATTGTCATGTCGGAATTTAATCTTCGTAATTCATCTAATCGTTTCTTTTTCTTTTCTTTATTGATTTGAAATGAAGATCTTTGATTTAATAAAATTTGTGAAGAATTTATATTACTATTCTTTGTTAAGTTATTTCCATTATCATCAATAATATCAATATTAACATTAATATTATTATTATTATTATTACTTTCACTTGTTTTTAACAATTTATTGTTAAATCTAGGAATATCCTCTTGAATTTTTTCAACTATTTTTTCAAAAATTTTTATTTTTGTTAAAGCATTTTTTAACTCATTTTCAGTAGAACGCTTTATTAAACAATTTATTTTTGAAATTTTATTTAATATATCTCTTTCACACAAACATAAAGAACCTTTCATTCTTGTTGAATAACTACGTTTAGTTATAAACGTAATATATTGATTTAGATATATTAATCGTAATAATTCTAAATGATCAAGATAAAAATCCAATTTATCACTTAAATTACCATCTAATTTATAAAAATCTTCATTTATTAATTCCATTTTCATAATATATTACTAATTATATTATAATAACAAGAAGTTTTTATTTTATGAAGAACTATAAATTATACTTTAAATATTTATTTAAATATATTTAAAATATTTGTTTATCATAAAGATAATGAAAATACCGAATTATATTAAACTTATTACAATTATATTTATTTTTATTATAATATATTTTACCATAAAAGATATTAAAAATTTTAATACACAAGAACACTTTTTACAAAAAAATGACAAAAAAACATTTATAATTATTGAACCAATCAATGGACTATGTGACAGAATTTATACAATTATATCATGGAAAGTATTAGCAGATAAGTTAAACAAAAAATTATATATTTATTGGAAACCGTCCAAACAATTTTCCAATATTAAATTCGGAAACCTTTTTTCAAATAATTTGAATTTAAACTTTATTGATAAGAAAAAATTTCAATCATTAATTAAAAAAGTTAATCATAAATTAATCAACGAAAATGATTTTAATAATACAAAAACAAAATTCGAACAAATTTATAAAGATTTTTTTTTACAAGCATTAAAAATAAAAAATAAATCTTTGGGTATACGAACTAAAAAAAGTGATAAAATATTACTTGCTGGCAATAATATATATTATAAAGGTTATCTTCGACCAACTGCGGAACCACAAGTCCGATTTGCTACAAATATTCAAAAAAATTATAACAAATTAAATAAAAAAACTGATAAAATAATAAGAGAAAACGTCACTCCAGCACCACACGTACAAAGTATCATCAACAAATTTATTAAACAAAAATTATATAAAAATGGACAAATTGATAAAAATATTATAGGTGTTCATATTCGTAGAGGAGATACATTCAAACAATTTCAACCAATATATAAACTACACGATATGAAACTCAAAACTGATGATTTATATATTAAAGATATGAATAAAGAAATAAAGTTAAACAAAAATGTTAAATTCTTTTTAGCAACAGACAACAAAAAATCATTTAACAAATTTAAAAAAATATATAAAAATAGAATAATATCTTTCCCACAAAAATTTTATGATCAAAATTGTACTAAAAAACAATGTAATTTAATGAATCAATATAAAAGAGGACAACATTATGCTATCATTGATTTATTCTTATTAACACAATTTAAAAAATTAATAGGATGTTATACAAGTGGATTTGTAAAATTTTATTGTATCAAAAAAAATATATCTCTCAAATCATATATGCATAAAAATAATCAACAGGCATTATAAAAATAAAATTATTAAAATTGATTATATTACAATATAATAACGTAATTATTAGTATCATGATTTCTAAACATCTTTGTGAAAATACAACACAGATTATTATGTCATATCATTGTTTTAATGATATTGATAAAGATATTCTGTATTCCCATATTTATGATAATTTATATGATTTTTTAATGAAAAATGATATGAGTTCTTTTTTTGAGAAGCCAGTTTCACTCGAAACACTAAATACTTGCTTAATAGGAAAATCTAGAAAAAAATTTGAAAAAATTAGATATATTTGTAAACCAAATGTATTTAATTATATTAATTATTCAAATAATGTAATTAAATTGTGGTTTGATAATTTTCACGATTCAATGTTTATAAAACACGCAACAGAAGAATTTGCTGAATTATATTTTGATGATATAATCATAGAGAATTATTTTATAGAAATTATGAAAATTAAATTTTTTAGACAATCTTAAATTATTAAATAATTTAATTTTCCAGTCCAATTTTATAAACATTTATAAACTTTTCCAACTGCTTTTACTAAACCTTCGCGAAAAATAATTTTACTCTTAGGCTCTAAAAATCTATCACCTTTTAATAATTCCAATTTTACATAAGCTCTTTCACCCCCTCGCAAACAATTAATCTCCTTATTTTTTTTATCATGTATTTGTAAGATACGAGCAGTACATTTTACATTTCTACAATAAAATGTTCCTTCAAATCCTTTACGAATTGATGTTCGATTAGTCTTTAATATATATATATCTGCTATAAATTTTCTAGTTACTGGCTGTTCTTTACTCGTTATAATAAATCCTTTGGTTATCTTATCCCGTTTTACTATATTTTTTATTCCTCGTATTGCTATACAACCAGTATCACCAGACTTCAATTCTAAAACTGATTGTCTTACATTATTATGTAACGTTTTGGCAACTATTCTCCTAAACGGATTATTATGATTATAAGGACCTAGAAATAAAATTTGACCCCTTTTTATACAACCTTGTGTAACCGTCCCACTTAAAACTAATCCTACACCAGGAACATTATAGGTGCAATCTATATACATAACCGACTCATCTTCATTTACAAATTGTTTCCAGATTCCAGATGGTTGTAATTCATTTACAAAATCTTTTAAAAAATTTAAACCCTTACCAGTTTTATTTGAAATATTAAATATTGGAATTTTCCTATTTTTTTTATTATTAGTAAAACTTAAAGCATTTTCCAATTTTTTTTCGCTATCTACCAAATAACCTTTGAAACCTGTCTTTTTTAATAACTTTATATAATTATTAAAAACTTGATTATAAATAGATTCAGTACATAAATCTATTTTTGTTAAAACTGTGAATATAGGAACCTTTAATGATAAAGATAAAATTAAATGTTGTTGGGTTATATCTGTAATTCCACGATTCATTCCAATTACTAACATACTATAATCTGAAAATGAATTCGTAAGCCCCAATACAGTTGATTTTAAATACTTTTCATGACCACATAAATCTATAAAAGTTATGGCATTATCATTTATAATTTTATGATTTACAGATATACTAGAACTCCTTCCAGATTCTTTTTCATGTTTATGCTTTAATATTACCTCTCTTGCCTTACCATTACCATCATCTAACTTATCTGATATTAAAACACCAACAGTTGTAGATTTTCCAGAATCTACATGCCCAACAACAGCTATCTTTACTTCACGTTTAACAATTAACATTTAGTTAATCTAATACTAAAAATTAGTAAAATATATTTAATTAGATATTTTACTAATTTTTATTATCATATATAATATTTAGGGCTGG
>Ga0208523_1000056_pt1 | contig 25298 bp, 31 predicted proteins | sample ETNtaG_17_FD_185770 | JGI IMG/M metagenome (GOLD analysis project Ga0208523, IMG submission 185770) | Marine microbial and viral communities from oxygen minimum zone, Eastern Pacific Ocean - ETNP201302PF82A (SPAdes) (version 2) | ecosystem: Environmental > Aquatic > Marine > Oceanic ...
AAATCATAATTTATCAAATAAAGATTGTTTCAAATGCAATAAATGTTGTATTGAAATAGATCGAGATACAAATGGTGCAAGAAATATTCTGTTAAAAGAACTGGCTGGTTACGAGTCATAAGACCTCCCGACATTTATCTTTGATAAATGTTGAGAAAGGTTAATGTAACGGTATATATAAAGCAATAGATTTTATACCATATCTTTCAAATATAATGATGGAAGTAGAAGGTGAACTTAAAAATAGAGTAAATCTTCATTCAAAGTATCAAACTTGGAGAATAGTAATGGATATAATTATAGAAATCTTATGTAAAATATTATGGCATTTAACATTATTACCATATGTTGTAATAATTTTACATACTATTCCTCTAATTTATATGAATGTGCGTGAAGAATCGTGGTCAGTTATAACAATGACTGCTAGTACTTTTGCAACTATGTTTAATAATAGTCAATTAACTAATAAATTTAAGTTCATTATTAGACAAATATTTCCTAATAAAAAAAAAAATAGATAGATTTTTATCTCAATTAAAGTATAATATAATCAATGGTTACTACTACCACATTAAATAGAAAAATTAATGCTTTAAAAAAAGAAGTTAAAAAAGAGAAAGCTATTCTCAAAAAAGATAAAGCTGCTATCAGAAGAGATAAAGCTTCTATCAAAAAAGATAAAGCTTTTATAGAAAATCAAACAAAAAGTATTCGTGAAATGTATGAAGTATATGCTGATGAGAATTTGCCGAAATATCTTGTAAAACCATTATTTTGGGTAGATATAATACTGAAAGGTATGATAATGGCAACATTAACTTATCTTGTGTATAAAGGAATGAATCATGCTATGTTTACAGAAGTAAGTATGGAGGAATATAATAGTATTACTACAGGTATGACTAAAAAAGCTTGGAAAAGCAAAATGGATGACGACAATGAAAGTGTGGCGTGGTCTAGTGATACAAAATGTTTTATATCAGATGCACCAGTGTGGAAAATATCACTTGATGTATTTGTACAAATATTGATGAGAATTATTTGGGCTGTTGTTATAAAAATTGGAATCAAAGCAATGTTTAATCATTTTGATTGGTTTGAAAATAAAATTTCAGCAAAAGCATGGTCAGCCGTTACAATTATTAGTGGTATTATAGTTACTTACGCTTCTCTCAATCTTAGCAATAAAATTAACTTTTTATTTGCTCAATTTATACCAAAGAAGGATTAGATATAATTACTTATTTAATTCAGACTTGATCTTCTGGATCAATTACCGTAACAATTACTTTATCATCATTTTCATCATTTCCATTAGTTTCATCATCAATGTCATCTGAAACTGTAAGTATTACTTGCTCTTTCATCTCACTTAATTCAATTTCTGGTTCTATAATATCATTCACTTCCTCATCACCAATAAATGTCATCTGAGTTCCCATATTTTTTTGTTCTAGTTCAACAGAATCTTCAAGAGCCGAATCATCGCCATCATCTTCTCTATGTTCTTTCTCATTATTGACAGCTTCTAATAGAATATTTTCTTCGTCATCTGATAACTTTTTGTATAATTCTTCTATTCTTTGTAAAAATATGTCAATTTTGTCTTTATGTGTACTTTTTTTGATTTTGGTTGAACCATCTTTTCGTGTTGTTATAATTGAATTTCCATATCTACCAGTTAATGATATATATAACCAAAATTCTTGTTCAAGTTTGGATTGTATGGAACTATATAAAATAAATTTCTTATCTAATTTAAATAATTGTATCCAATTAGTCAGTAATCCAATAGTTAACGATAATCCCCATGTTCCCCAATACATAGTTGTGTGAAATGTTGAATTATCGTTTGTAGCACCTTGAATGGATAATATTGATGGAATAATAATACTACCAGTTTGTTGGAAAAATTTCATAAAATTATATGTATAACATACAGTACATACTTGTGAATTAATACTTTTTATTAAATTAATAAAACGAGCAATAATTATTCTTTTTTTAAAAGTATCAATATTCATTTGACGAATTATTTCATAAATATGTTCATAATGTTCTGTATATAAACCATAAGTTTTACCACAGAAAAGCGAACTGCATATACTTCTTTTTTTTACAATATATACATCGCGTAGATCTAAATTAGTTTCATCTTTATTTGGATATCGTAAATTTATTCTTTTTTCTTTATTACAACAACCTATCATAATTTTAATATAAATATTAAAATAATCTTAATTTAAATTGGATAAAATTTAATCTAATTTAAATCAATATTGTTTATTATATGAACTAACTAATTTATTTTTTTCTTTTTATTTTTTCTTTTTTTCTTTTTTTTAAGATTTGAATTATTTATTATAGGAGCAGTAGATTTTACAGGTGTTTTTTTTGTGATTTTTTTTCTAGGATTTTTTGGCTTTGCTAGTTCATCTAATGATGTTGGTTCTATTGTTTTTGTTTTTTTTGTTTTTTTTGTTTTTTTTGTAGTTGTTCCAACTGACCTACCAAATGCAGTAGATGGTCGCCTAGATGTTGTTGGTCGTTTACCAAAAGCAGTAGATGGTCGTCTAGATGTTATTGGTCTTTCAATAGGATATTCATAAATTTTTGTAGAATATTCCATTCCAAATCCAATATCCCACCATTTCATTAGTAATTTATAATTTTCAACATCTTTCATACTTGGTTGAAGTTTCCAGAAGGAAGGTATTTCATTTGTAGTTTCAACTTTTTTTCTTTTTAAATTATTTGAAATAATTTTTTCCCATATTTCTAATTTTTCACAATTACTAATTTCTTCTTTATTATTAAAAATATTTATAGCAATTTCTTGAAAAGTGCTCTCTCTTGATAAGTTTATTTTTTTTAATATTGTTTCAATTCTTTCAATTTGTTGTTTACTTTCTATACCTTCTGTATAATTTATATAACTTTCTCCGACACTGTGTATATCTGGGTGTGTTGCTATATTTAGGAAACTTGATAATGGAATAGTTTGAACTTTTTTAACCGCTTCATATATTTCGTCATTATTTAGTTTAAACCCTCCATCCTTTTCATACCAAGTTTGACCGTTTTGTAATAGTTTAAGAGTTTTTAATGATATTATAGGACTATTATTTGTATTTTCAAGACAAATTGGCAATCTGGAATCATCTAATAGTTTAGAAGTTTTTACTTTAAAAAGTTTATTTATTTTGTCAACTAATTTAACTATAAATTTCCCAGGCATCATAATTGATTCAACCTTTTTAATATTAGATATACCACATTTACGTTTATATATTCCATGTACATAACTTTCTTCGAAAAAATAGTTCTGACCCTTTTTTATCCTATTTCCTTTTAATTCTAATTTTAAACAAAAATCTTCTGCTATATCACTGGTTTCATTTTCGTGAGATATAGTATAAATATATAATAAGATGGTTTTATTTTTATCATCGTGTTGATTTTTACGATTGTGAATTTTAATTTTGAAAGTCAATGAATCTTTGTCTGTATCTGTGATTGTAAATTGATAGTTTCTATTAGATAGAATAATATTATTACTAATTACTCTAGCAACATAATCTAATAGTTGTTTTTGACCACTGGATTCATTTAAAGAGAATACCGTCATTATATATTTATTGAAAATATATTTTTAATATAAAATTGATTTAGTAACTTTAAATTAAGATATATTTAATAATGATACCATTGAAGGAAGATAAATATTATGTAGAAACTGAAGTTGAGGATGATACGAACGAATTTTTACGAGGAAGACCATCTTTATCATCAATTACATATAACCCAAATAGTCGCTATAACAATTCGTTTATTTTTGAAAAAATCAACATAATGATTGATTTTTATAAAAAAATTAATAAATTTAATACATTGCTTATACTATTAGTAGCAATTAGTTTTATACTAAATTGTATAACTATTCATTATATGGTTCTAATAAAAGGTTATGTTGATAAATATGTTCCAAAAATAAGTTCTGAACTTGATGAGGCTTATATACGTTTTAATGAAGATAGTGACCAAATTAATTACGTGTCAAATATTATTCAGAGCGATGAATTTAAACAACGTTATAATAAAATAAGTGAATTTGTTGATATTGTATCAATTGATGACGTAGAAAGAATTAACGAATTAATAGAAAATGTTGATCCTGTAGAGGTAGGGCAATTAATTGACGCATTATGTCAGGCATATGATTGTAGTAAATAATTTATTGTTTATTTTTTTTGTCTAAAACATGAATTAATCCTTTACGAAAATCTTGTGTAACAATCATATCAGATTCTGGGGTATATACTGAAAATAAAAGATTTAAACACTTTTCCATAGTTGGACCACATATTACAGCTGATTTTTTTATATATTGAGCTGTTAATTTTTTATATTTGGCTAAAAATAAACCATGCTGTAAAATATATCCGGCTGGAAAACTTTCTACATCCCTTCCATCAATTAAAATATTAAAACATTCTCCTCTATCATACAAAGCTCTAAAATTTTTTAAATATTCATCAAATAATTTTTGATCATATGTACCACATTCTGTTGGGAATTTAATAATCACTGCTGGATTATATTTATCAATAAAGGTCGCAAACATCTATATTTAAATTATGATATTTTTTTTTTCAATTTATAACCGAATTTATAACCGATTTTATTAATAAAATAACGAAAATAATTATTTAGGGACTGACTAAAGTGAATAAAAATAAATCAAATATTATGTATATTGTAAATTAAAATGTTTATTTGCAGTGTAATTTTCTCCAAGCATTCGCCATTTCTGTAAAGGTTCAAGACGAGCAATTCTTTGAAATGATATAGATCCATCATATCCTAATTCGATAAGTGTTTTAATCTCTACTTTAATTGTACGAGCAAAGACATTTTCCCGTTTATCTTTGATTTGAAGAGCATTGATTTTAATGGATTTGATGACACCATGTCCTTGAATTCCTTCAGAAAATAGTACATTAAAATTTATGAAGGCATTGACATCGTGTTTCGCTACTCGTCGCTCTGAGATTCTTTGGTTTCCATCTTTGGCACCTAATGCTTTATGAATATGTGAATTTCTCAAAAATGTTGTTGGAGATGGATGACTATGTTCAAGAATTAAAGAAATAATCACTTCTGGGAGAGGAGTGATTTTAACCATTGTTTCTTTAACATTCTTTGACAATTTTTTACCAAACGTATAAACTCTACCCGTTTCATCAGTAAAAGGAGTTTTTCCAAATTCAAATACCACAGAATGGCATTCAGGTTTTCGCATATTTCTTGGCGTGATAATGTGTAAGATTGCTACTAGTTTCGCTGTAGTTTTATTAACTCCCGATAAAATCGATTTTAATTTATTTTCGTTTTATTTTATTTTCAGTCCTTTAAATTATGTAAAAACTAATTATTGTTTTTTAAATTGATGCATTTGATAATCTTTAAGGACGCACAGAGCTTCATTAATGAAATCAATGAGAGTTTGATTAACCTTTTTACCAGCAATCCATTGTCTAACCTCTTCTTCTGATTTATTACCCGTTTTAACTAATTCCAAAAGCATTCCTGTAATTTTTCCTGCTAATTTTGGTTCCACTGATTGAATAAATGGATATAATTCATTGCCTAGATTTTGTAACATTTGCTGTTGAGCCATTTGCTGTTGAATCATTTGCTGTTGAGCCATTTGCTGTTGAGCCATTTGCTGTTGAGCCATTTGCTGTTGAATCATTTGCTGTTGAATAATTTTCTGTTGAATCAATTGTTGTTGATAAGCCATCTGTTGTTGTTGTTGAATTGCAAATTGTTGTACTAATTGTTGCTGATATGCACCAATATCTCGTGGATGATTGAAATGACAATCGGCATGATTACAAGCATTGCCATTACGACATTTAATTCCATCGCGTAACCATCCTTGTGTATGATGCCAATGGCAAACCGGATTCGTGCAATTATCTTTATCTCGACACGTTTTTCCTCTTGATTTTCCTTGTCTGTTATGAATATTGATCATGATGTAATGAATAAAAATCTATTGTTTTTTAGTAGTTTTTTAGTAGTTATTGAGTTGTTACGTAAATATTGAAAAATCAATTTTAATTTTGTTGGGATTATATTTGATTGTAATATTGATATAAAATATAATATAGAATGATATATAATGATAGATAATGATATATTTAGTATAATATTAAAATATTTGATTAAGTGTCATAAATGTGATAAATACTATCAAAAAATACATATAGATTATTGTGATAAATGTCATAATTATAATTTGTCTACTATAAAAATTTATTTTTGTAAAGAATGTAGTAAAATTCATTTACATGATAATATAGATCATAGTTTTTGGGTTTGTTTATGTAAGAAATGTTTGGATGAAGAAACTCATGGTTGTATTTGGGTTTAAGATTTAAATTATTTAAAAGGTAAATGATGCGTTTTATTAATTAAAAATATGTGATAATATTATATTATATTTAATAACAATGTCATCAAGTGAAATTCAAGAAAAAAATGAAGAAATTGAAATTAAAGAAAAAAAAACTCACGAATTTCAAAAAAAATTTACTTTTGAGGAAAGGGTAAAAGAATCAGATAAGATTCGAACAAAATATCCTGACCGCGTTCCAATTATTCTTGAACGTTCTTCAAGTTGTAGATCTTCTGTACCTGATATAGATAAACATAAGTTCTTGGTACCGCGTGATATAACTATGGGTCAATTTTTATTTGTAATTCGTAAAAGAATAAAATTAGATTCAAAAACTGCCTTATTTGTATTTATTGATAATAAAATACCTTCTACTTCATCGTTAGTTGGTTCGATATATGATACAGATAAAAATAAAGATTTATTTCTTTATGCAACATATTCTGGAGAAAATACATTTGGTTAAATAATCTATAGAAGAAGTAGATTTTAAAATTGAATAAATTCATATTTAGTTAATTTTAAGATTGAATTTATCTATTGTTACAATAGTGATATATCTATGTCAACTAATAAAAATTGCGAAAAATATTCGGATAAAAATATTGATAATCCTCGATTGTGCGAGGGTGGTTGTGGATTTTATGGGTCAAAGAACCTAAATTATTACTGTTCTGCGTGTAGCAAAAATCAAAATCTGGTAAATATCGACGTACAGGAAATGGGAAGCAAATCCAATGTAGATAATACTACTGATAATAAGATTATTATCAATACAGATAAAAATGTATTAAGTAAAAATGTTGATTCAGAAGTTATTAATAAAAAAATTAACAAAAAAAGAAAACGTACACGTTGCCATATGTGTAGAAAAAGATTACCTTTACACATGAAATTTGTATGCCCTGATTGTAAAACTGTCACTTGTTCTATTCATCGTTATCACGAAGAGCATAATTGTCCTAAATTAGATGAAATGTTAGAACGAAAGAATAAGGCATTAAAATATTCAATGCCGACAATTGTCACATCAAAAATTGAAAAAATCTAGATGAAATGGTATTTTCAGTCCAGAATTAAATTATTGATAAATATATCTTTGTATATAGTAATGTATACCCATATGTTATCAAATGATATTTTTTTTATTTTCGATTTAGAAACAAATGGATTGCCTTATTCATCGCATAGAGGATATAAATTTGTAGGTAATTGGCCTAAAATAGTTCAAATTGCTTGGGGGTTGTATGATCATAGGGGAAAGAATTTAGTATTTCGAAATTATACATTAAAACCAACTAATTTTGTAATTAGCAAAGAATCTACAAAAATACATGGAATATCAAATAATTTTGCTAAGAAAAATGGTAAAAATATGTCTGACATTATGGGAATTTTAAAACAGGATTTACAAAAATCTACTTATTTAGTAGCTCACAATTTAAATTTTGATAAAAATACATTATTGGCAGAATTTAAGAGAATGAATAGGTATGATTTAATACATTTATTTGAAAATAAAAAACAGATATGTACATTAAAGGAAACGATTTATTTTTGCCGATTAAATGGATCGCCAAATTCACAAAGTTTATATAAATGGCCTAAATTATCAGAGTTATACAAGAAATTATTTAATTCGACTCTGCAAAATGCCCATGATGCCGAGCATGATGTAAAAAATTTATCAAAATGTTTTTTTGAGTTAATAAAGCAGGATATAATACATTTATGATTTTAATTTATTGAATTTTCAAGAGGGGGGGGGTTGTCTTCTGATTGTTTATTTTCGGTTTTTTCGTTATTATCTGTAGTATTACTATTACTAATACTACATGTATTAAAAGTTTCATCTACTAATGTGATATTATCAAGTGTTTTTGGTAAACATGATTTTAATAATATATCCAATTTATTTTCGATTCTTTTTTGATTATTTATAATAATATCAAAATTATTATTCAAACATTTGTTTGTATTTTCTGATTTGTCAGTATTTTCTGATTTGTTAGAATTCTCGTAATTATTAGACATATGTTCGAGAATGTAATTTTTTGTAGAATCATATCCAGTTTGGTACATATTTAGTTTAATTTTTTTACTATTTTGAAAATCTATAAATGGAGCATCAATAGGTATATCAATAATATTATAATCTTTACATAATAGTCTTTCTAAATATTGAGTTCTTTTACGATTACCATAAATAATTTGTGTTATAAAAGTTTCTATACTATTAATTGTTTTTGTTTGTTGTTTTTCACTTTTACTTATATTTAATCCAAGAAATGTTTTAGGATTTCCAAATAATTTAAATGGATAATATTCAAATGTTCCTCCATCAACCATATGTTTTTTACCAAATTTTGGAGAAGTAAAAAAGAATGGAACAGATATAGACATTCGAATGGCACGAATAACAGAAACATTTGGTGTTTTTTTATAATCAAAGTATTTTGTTTTTTGATCATTTACACAAGCAACAGTAATAATTAATCTTTTTTTTGTTAATTCATAATGTTTTTTAAACGTAAGATTACGATTTGCTTTTGTTTCAAATGCTTGTATAAATGATTCCATAAATTTTTTACCATCATCTAATCCAAAATCGGTAAGTAAATATTCAATATTAATATTTGAACATTTTGATGCGTCAAAATCAAACCAAATTTTATTCATCTTATTAAATGATACTCCAAGTGATAATCCACACGCCACCATTGAACCAATAGATGTACCAATAATTGTTTCATAATTATTTAACATATTGTGTTCTTGTAATGCTTTAATTGCACCTGTAAATGCAATACCTCGTGTTCCGCCACCGGAAAAGAATATAGTTTTTATTTTTTCCATTGTTACTTAAAATATGTAAAAATTATATGAATACAGAACGCAAAAGTTAAATAAAAATAATGAAATATTAATTAATATATAATGCAAGATTATTTAAATATTGATGATATTGAAGTTGGTATTGATGAAGCTGGATTAGGTTGTGTAGCTGGTTCTTTTTTTGTTTCTGCAGTTATATTACCCAAAAAATGTCCAAATCAAGAAGATTCAAAATTATGGAATAATATTAAAGATTCTAAAAAATTATCCAAAAAAAAAAGATATGAATTAGCTGATTATATCAAAGAAATTGCTTTAGATTATTCAATTGTAGAAGTTACCAATGAACAGATTGATAATACAAATATTTTAATAGAACGTTTAAAATCTTATCATGATGTTTTAGATAAATTGAATATTATTCCTGATAATATTTTAGTTGATGGTGATAAATTTAAACCATATTTAAGTCCTGATGCAGAGTTTATTTCTCATATTTGTATTGAAAAAGGTGATAACAAATTTCGTTCAATAGCGGCAGCTTCTATTATAGCAAAAACAAGTAAAGATGATCATGTATTAAAAATGCATGAAGAATATCCAGTTTATGGATGGGATACAAATAGTTGCTATTTAACTGCGAAACATAAAGAATCAATTCTCGAATATGGTATAACTAAATATCATAGACGAACATTTGGTATTTGTAAACAGTGGAAAGAATTACCTCAAAATTATTTATAATTTTGTTATAAATTGAGAATTTAATAAAAAAAATCATTATATTAATATATAATAGATATAATGAGCAATTTAGTAAAGAAAAAAACTTTCGGAGAAAAAATATCAGAAATTGGTAAATCATACAATAATAAAAATAATACTTTAGTCTTAAAAGTATCAAAGATTTCTAAAAAACCTATTTCACAAAAAAAAGTTTCTCAAAAAAATGTTTCTCAAAAGATTAAGAAAAAGATTAAGAAAAAAATTAAGAAAGATATAAAAAAAAGTCCAAAAATTATAAAACAAGAAAGAGAATCTAATATATTTAAATCAAAAACAGGTGAAATTATTTGTACAATATGTAATTTTGCTATTATAATCTGTCTTATAATTTTTATTTACGTATCAAATACAGAAACCAGTAAAGATGACTCATTAGTATTTTTATGGGGTATGAGAATATGTACATGTTGTATATTTCTATCCATCATAGGTCATTTTCTAAAATATAAAGATTTAATTTCAAAATTATTGAAATCATTTTCATTATGGCAACAAGATATAACATTTGATCTTCAAATACAATTTTATTTATCCATATTGTTTTTATTAATATTACAAGTATGGAAATTTATTGTTGATAGTAATTATGAAAATATTTTTGAAACAAAAACTCCAATTTTTATATTAACAGGAGTTATTGTTATAATAGCTTTAGTGAATATAACAATATCAATCGCAAATGTTCGTAGTTTTTCTGGAAGTTTTGTAACAGATTTAAAAGATAATGCTTTAAAATATTTAGGTTTAGATTTCCTGTCATCAGATTCTACAAAACAAAATCCATTAGATGAACTTGTTAGTAGTATGGACAAAATTCAAGTAGAATAATTAAAGTGTATATCTTCTATCAACTTTGTCAAAATCACTATCTGATCTTGTTATAATAAATGTATGAGATTTTACAGTAATGCTATTATTATTTTCAGATATTTCACTACCACTACCATTATCACATGTTCCGTAAATAGATTGAGAATTTACATTATTTTCTAAATATTCAATTAAATTATCTAATCTATTAGATGTTTCTATACTTTTTGAAATTGAATATTCATTTCCAATATAATTTTCAATAAATTTAATAGAAGGTGTTTTTTCGATATCTGAGTTTGTGTTATTGCCATCGATATCAGGATTGATAGGTTTATCACTTTGTTTGTGTAATTCATTATATTTTTTAGAAAAAGATAAACAACCACCCATTATTTTGTAACTTTTATATAATATACATATTTATTATTTAAATATGTAAGTCTTATTTAATACTTCGATTTATTTTTATATATATAATAATTATATATAAAAATGACTTATTCATTTAGTAAAGATTTTATCCAAACGCATCCATATTTTGGAGATTTGGGACAAGAAAAAGAAACAAGAGAAATTTGTAGAATAAATAATAAAAAAAAGGAAAAGAAATTTTTAAATCGTGGAAATGTAAATAATATTAAAGAACCAGAATTGAAAAGAACATGTACTCAAGGAGATTTAATAAATCAAGCTGTCAAAAAAACTGTTGATAAATTAAGCAAAAAATGTAAAAAAAATAATAATAATTTACGAGTGAAAGCCCAAGATCATATTGATGTAAAAGAAGTTCGGAATATATCAACAAATGTAAAAAAATCCCGTGATACAGTAAATGATACAACAAAATTATTAGTAAAATTAACTAATGACATGAGAGAAAAATTAGGAACTTTAGAAATTCAGAGTGAAAATCAAGCAACTTCGGATATGGTTATTCGTCAAAAAGCAGATTTAAAGCATTTAAATGAAAGAGTAAAACATTTGCAAAAAATGAAACAGATACAAACAGAAGATATAACTAATTATAAAAAACGACAAGGTAAATTATTAGAAAAAAGTAAAGAATGTAAAAAAAACAAGGGTATTATTAAACAAGTAAATGATCAATTAAAGAAAAAAAAAATAATTAGCAAAGATATTAAAATTAAAAAAAGTCTTGAAAAATTAATAAAAGAACAAAAAAAATCGGGGAATAAAAAAAAAGTGATAGAACTAGAAAAAGATTATAATTTATTAGTTCAAAAAATTAATTCAAATATTAAATTATTTAAACAAAAAGCAAATCAATTGCAAAAAATACAGTCCCAAAAAAAATAAACTTATATTTACCATTGTTTTTTTTCGTATTTAATTGTTGTACTTTCAGAAACAGACATAATAACTTTAGTTTGGTGATTATGTCTAGTAATATTTTCTTCATGTGAAGCATAGTGATTTTTAGTATGAGAAACAGATATTGGATAATTTCCTTGTTGATTTTTCATCATAGAATAAAACTTTTGTTCTTGTTCTACTGGTAAAAAATTATCATTTAAATTATCATATAATGTATAATTCTGAACAGGATTATTATTTTGTTTATTTTTTTTTCTTAAAAGTTTTAAACAACATGATATTCCATGTCCATATTTTTTACAATATTTACAAGTAAGTTTTTTACATTTATTTTTATTAGGACAATTTTGAACTTTACATAAATCATTACTTGTTGGCATATTTACTTTATCTTTAAAACTAAATGTAATAGACATCCTAATATTTTAGTAATTTATAATTAAATATAGGATAAAGATATCAATTTTTTTTTTTATTTACGACTTAACATAAAACGAGGATGTACATTTGTAGCCATCAATTCTTGAAACAATAATTTAGCAGAATATGCAAAATCTATAAAAACTATGTCATCATTATTACAAACCTTACAATAATATTTATTATTTTCAGTAAATTGGGGTATTAAGCCACATATATGACAAACAGGTAATTGTATTTTATCCGAACTATCTAATAACCGTTCATTTAATATATTCATGGCTCCATACGATAATATACAATCACGTTCCATTTCTCCAAAACGAATACCACCACCTTTCTTTCTTCCTTTAACTGGTTGTTTTGTTAATTTCATAACTGGACCTGATTCGGGAGTTCTACTTTGAACTTTGTCATCAACCATATGTTTTAATCTTTGATAATATGTTGGGCAAAAGAATAATTCTGTTTCTAATTGTTCACCTGTTTGGCCATTATATAAAGTTTCATTTCCATATTTTTGGAATCCAATTTTTTCAAGAATTTTACCAATATCTTCTATTTGAACATCATTAAAAATTGTACCATCTATAATTGTTCCTTTAAAGCAACCTATTTTTCCAAGTAAAGATTCAAGTAAATGCCCAATTGTCATTCTCGAAGGTATTGCGTGTGGATTGAGTAATAAATCAGGTATTTCTCCATTTTTTGTAAAAGGCATATCCTCCTGACGATATGTAATACCACATGTTCCTTTTTGTCCATGTCTTGAGGCAAATTTATCACCGACTTGTGGTATTCTTTCAGTTGTTACTCTCATTTTAATATTTTTATGATTTGTATCATCAATTGTTAAAACAACATCATCAATTATTCCATATTTACCTGAATCTGCTTTTTCACTAATATCTCTTTTTGTTTTCATCAAATCATCGTCTTTAATTTCTAAAACAGAAATATTTGTAGTTTTTCCAACGATTATATCATTTCCAGTAATTCTTTCTCCAATATTAACAATACCATCATTATCTAATTTTTCATATTTTAATTTACTACAATTAATACATGTAGTAGAGCTTGGTTTTTCAATTATTTGATTAGTTTTTGAATTAATTGAATATGAAGAAGAATAAGTTGTTCTGAATAATCCTCTATCAATAGAAGATTGATTTATAATAAGAGAATCTTCTTGATTATATCCAGAATAACATGCTATGGCTACTATTAAATTTTGTCCAGCTGGCATGTTATTAAAATCATATAATTTGAGTGATTTTGTTTGTGCTAATGGTTGTTGTGGATAGTATAATGACACCATAGTTCCATCAAATCTTTGATTTATTGTTGTAGAATTTATTCCTAATGCTTGTTTTGCCATAGCACATTCGAAGACATTTCGTGGTGCACCATTTCTATTAGGAAATGGTATTATAGAGCCACAAACACCTAACATCATTGCTGGATTTATTTCACAATGAGTAAAATTTTTTGTTTTTTTTTTCATAATATCTGATAATTTCATAGCACATAATATATTATTTTGGAATTCAACATCAACGTATTCAATTTTTTTGTTTTTTATTAAATAATTCCAATTTATAATATTGTTAGATAACATTTCTATATCATTTTTTTTAATATTTAAATTCTTTGATGTGCTATTTATAGTGTAAATTGGTCTCAATAATCTTCCACTATCACAACGAATATTTATTTCTTTATCTTCGTGATTAATATTGATACAAACATCAAAATTAATTTCTCCATCTTGTTTTTTCTTATCAAGAAATAAAATTACTGATTCGGGAATATTAGTTGCAAAATACCATCCAGCGTTTATAAAAATTTTATAATTATTTTTTACCTTATTTAATTGTGATGTTTGTATATCAGAAACCATATTAGAATTTTGTAAAATTTTATAAATATCTGTTGGTGATGTATTAATAGATATTTCACACATTAATGCTAAATTTTTTGTTAAACCTGATTTAGCCCCTTCTGGAGTTTCTGTCGCACAAAACATACCCCATTGACTTGTATTAAACCATCGTGGTTCTGGTTTTTTTAAATTTGGATCAATTGTATTATTTGAAGTCCGTCTTAATAAGGATAATGCGGACAAGTAATTAAGTCTATTATATAATTGAGAAATACCAACTTCGTTATTATCTATTCCCCGTATTCCCCAATTTCCAGTTGCGAATGAATAATTTAAACATTCTGTTAAATATTCCCCATTGTTAGATAGTGTCATAAGATTTAAATTACTCAAATCATCACTCATTTTAATAGAATTTTTTAAATTGTATTTAATTGTTTGAATGCTTTTTATTAAAATTTTTTCAAAAAGTTCCGTAAGAAAAACTCCAGAAGTTGTAATTCTTTTATTCATAAAATTATCTTTATCACTTTCATTTCTTTTTTTTAAAATTACATCACATAAATATTTTGTCATATATCCAAGCATATAAATCTTATTTGGATTATCAAAATGTCCAGGTAAATATGGAAATATAACTTCATTCAATAAATTTTTAGCATTTTTTATGGAATCTTCGTATGATATATTAAGATTTGAAATACGTTTTCCAATATAATTTAATGCCACGTCAACACTATTTATATATTCTGCTTCGTACATACTATTTCGAAGTAAGTCCTCAATTTCTGTATCTTTCTGATTATAAACAATATAATTAATAATCTCTTGTTCATCGAGAACACCTAAAGCTTTGAATAAAAGAATAAGTGGTATAGATATATTTTTTTTAATAAATACCTTGAAAACTTTTTTAGAAGATATTGGTGAATTACTTGAAGGAAATTCATGACTAATTTTAAAACTAGTATTATATTTGCCATATTTACCATTAATTTCATGTAAAATATAAACTCTTTTATCGCCTGTTTTTGAATCATTATTACAAATTAATCTATTTTTTGCTACATTTTCAGATGATATTAATACTTTTTCAGCCCCTTTAATAATAAAATATCCCCCTTGTTCATAAATACACTCATTTAAGTTATGTAATTCATTATTTGTAAGTTTATTTAAAATACAAATATTACTTTTTAGCATTATTGGGATTTTTCCAAGAAGTATATTAGTACTTTCTTGAAAAGTTTTATTTTCTGTTCCCCGTGTTAAATTATTATCCAATATGGATAAAGTAGCACTAACATATAAATTAGTGTTATATGTCATATTTCTTAAGCGACATATATCTGGAGTTAAGATTGTTCCGTCTTCCTGTAATATATTTTTAGTAAAAGAATTTCCAAAAGTTAATATATATTTTTTTCTTCTAATATCATCATCCGATGACGATGAATAAATTTCACCATTGACAATAAGTGCCGGTATTTGTGAAATAATTTTTTGTATATCGCTTTTTATAAATTTATTATAAGAATTTAAATGATGACTAATAAAACCTTTATGTTCAAAATATTTTTTTATAACTGTCCAACTATCATCCTCGGTAATATTACACTGAATATAATTTAGTTGTGAATTCATAATATATATATATTCTATAAATATATATATTTTGTGAAAAAAAAACTTTTTACAATTATTCAAGGAAAAATAAATCTAATAATTTATCATCAGATGTTATCAACTTAGGCCAATGTAAATTATCACCATTAATATCGTTATAATATCTTTGAGCATCATTTGTTAATTCATCTAATAATTCTTTATATGATAATTTATCAGTTTCCACCCTTTTATCAATAAAGTCTGTAAAATTATAGGTTAACCATCCTCCATCACCAGTATATAATGCACTTCTTGTATCGTCCGGACCAGTTTCTCGTGCAGCTGAATAATAAATATAATTAACATTAGTTAATTGATCTTTGTTTATAATTCCGTCACTAAAACATGCATCAAAAACCATTATAATTAAACTTGTTTCGTGTATTTGATTCAATAAGTTACAAAAATTAGAATCTTGTATATTAAACCAACTTTCTTGTGTTCCATCTGTTTCTGAACTAGAAGAAGTTTGGTTTCCATGACCACAATAAAACAATATGCCTAATGTATTTGGTTGTTTCATTTTATTTATGAAATCATTTAAATATGTAGTTGGAGAATTTCTTACAGTAAATGTTTCATTAAAATTATGTTTTGTTGATAAAATATTTTTCATTTTATCAGAAACATTATAATGATTTGTTAAATTATATCCCCACATACTAATAGGTCCGTCAAAAAAATATGCTATTTTATTTGAATAGTTTTGTTTTTTTTGGCATTTTTTTAAATCTTCTCCGAAATATGCATAGAAACTATTATCAACTTTAATAATAACTGATTTTTCTACGCCATTAGCCTTTAGGCGAGATACAGTTCCTATTTTTCCATCTTTTGTAATAACATTATCACCAATTTGAAACATTGAAGTATAATTATAAAGTTTATTTTTTTTGTAATAAAGTTATTACTATAACATTAAAATTTCTTTATCAGTTGAATTTAATTTCTTCTTATATACATTTTCAAGCATGAAATTAATTTCTGAATCTTGATAATTATCAATGTCGTTAGCAATAATTTCTTTTAATTTTTTTTTTCGTAATTGATTCAAGGATTTGGGTAAAAATTTTACTCTTTTATTATATTATTTATTAATTTTGTTTTCATATTTTTCCTTAAAAAACTTTTCATATTTTTCTTTAAAAAACTTTTCAGACTTTTCAGACTTTTTTTTCAAAATTTTTTCCTTACCTTTATGTACTTTTTTCAAAATAGTTTCTTGACATTTTATAAAATGTTTTAAATAATTTACCTCTCGTTTTTTTCCAAATCCTTTATTACAGTGACAACAACGAAAATAAACCCATTTAATTTCTAAGTCTCGTATTTCTTGTTCAGAAATTCTGTCCCTATAAAGTTCCGATAGTAATAACATTACTTCATCTTCATTATAAATACTCGCATCTTCTTCGGGTGCGATTTTCCCCAAAAGAATAATTCGTTTTAATGCTAAATGATTCATTACAATAAAAAATCTAAATTAATTTGAAAATCTAAAATAAAAATCAATTTTTAAAATTGATATAAGTAATCACTAATAATAACCATAAAATAATACTATTATGAATATAATCATGAATACTATTATGAATAGTACTATCAGCGTATTAAATTCGTTATCTAATATCGATTTATCAGGAACTTGTTATACATTTTATGATGCTCTTTTGAATAATTCATATTTAGATAATCCATTATTCATCAATCAGAATATTTTTACCAAATTTTTTACATTAATGTCAGTCATTACATTTATATGTATCTCTGTCTATAGGATGGTATCCTCTTATAAAGGCTCGGCAACCGAATCTGAAGATGAGAATGCAGAAGACGATAATGTTCAAAATATATTAGAATTAGAAAATATTGGTAGAGTATTGAAAGCAAAATATTCTAAACAAGAGGAGATTGTTAGAATATATCGCGATTTAATTGAAAAATTACTTGAAGAACGAGGAACTTTGAATGATGATAATAGATCATTCTTAAATCAATGTGATGAAATGTTGGAAAAGCATAAGTCTTGTTTAGGTCAATATGATGAAAATATTAAAACTGTTTTAGAAAAAACACAAGATTTAGTAAATGAAATTGATATCATAAATCAAACATATGACAGCACATTTATTAAAGACAAAAAATATGTTGATGAAAATATTAAAAAAATTAATATTCTAATTTCAGAAAAAGAAACTTTAGAAAGTCTAAATGATAATTTAAAACACCAATGTGATAAATATAATGAAGATAGGAAAAAACTTGAGAAAAAAAAATCAGAAAATAGAACTATTTTTTTATATAGAAAGAAAAATTCTGGAACAAAAGTTCATACAAAGCCAGATTGTGTATTTTTAAAAAATCAAATAGATAGAATTTATGCTATTTGTCATAAAGATTTAGGCTATTATATTGACAATGAGTGTGTCTGTGCTCATTGTAATGATGATTATGTAAGTAGATATGTTACTATGTATTCTACTAAGAATAATAATTCAAAAAATTCAGTTCATTTAAGTTGTGATTGTCAGCACTTAAAAGATAAAGAAGTAAAAAAGACAGAGTATGATTATTCAAATTATTTACTAATGAGTGATTTTGATTTAATTTGTACTACTTGTCAGAATTCAAAAGAAACTGATTTTAAAGATAAATCAAATGTTTAATAACGAATTAATATTTTAATAAAATAAATATTAATTGTGGACTGAAAAATAAAATTGATTACTTATAAAATGAGCAAGAATGATTCCAACAGATATAATTAATTTAATAAAAAGTTTTTTAATAAAATGTCCTACATGTGATTATTTAAATGTAAAAAATAACATGACATATTGTGGTAAATGTAAAGAAACAAAAAATAATTGTGAATTAATATGTTATGGTTGTTTGAAACGAACTTATTCGCCGTATACAAATTGGATATTTTGTTGTTTGGAATGTTATGATATAGTAATGGATGACGATGATGATAGTATTGGATATGATATTGTAGATTACTTAACATTTTAAAATTATAAATCCAGTCCCTAATTTACATAAAATTTTTAAGTAAGTTAAGTAAGTAGTTCTCCAGAAATTCAACATTACTGAAGAGAGAATGTCTCAAATGAGACAGGCTGAATGCCATTCCATGTTGCCCATTCGTAGTCGACATCCCAGTGGCAGTCAGGATTGGTCATCGCCAGATTGAAGAATCTTTGCACATCGTAGATATGACGATATTCGCGGTAGAGAGTGAGGTCTTCGGCGGCGAGTGCGATGTGTGCTTTTCCGTATCCATCGATGATATTCGTGATTGGCTCGGTGTCATCATAGGATTCAATAATTGGAGCAATATCGTCCCAGTATTGCTTCTTCATTGCGGCATCCAAGATGGTGACGAGTTTTCGCTCTGATCCGTAGGTGGCAATGTAGGCTTCGTAGTTGGGATTCTGCTCAAACCAATCGATGCACATTTGCACCACTGTTTCTGATGTGTGTCCGCCAAACATTTTGACGAGTAGCGGGTTTCGCATCCCCAATCGATTCCAATTATATGACTGTCCATCTTGATGCATGTCTTCTCCTTGCTTGTTTTTGATTACGAGATAGTATCCCATGATTGATAAGTCAGAGAGTTGTGTAAATCAAAAAGTATTGGGTAAGATCTAAATAAATCGATTTTAATTTTTTTGTCTTCGTTTTTTATCAGTCCCTAATTTACATAAATTAAAATTAAATTAATTTATGTGAATTGATTAATCAAAGCAGCAATATTTAAATTCTGGTTATTAATTGTTTCATTTTCAATTACAATTTCATCATCAATTTCTGGAAAATGATTGATAACATAACCATGGAATAAAACTCTCGCTAAAGAATTAATTGGTATATTATCAGTATTAGGAATAAAAAATCGTTCAAGATACATCATAGTTTTTGACATCCATAATGATATTTTTACATATTTTTTTTTTTCCAGTTTGTAATCATTCATTAGATTATACCCTGAATTTTGTAATTTTTGTTGAATTTGAATTGCTTGTTGTTTAAGTATTTTTATAACAATTGAATAACAGAAATCACTATTTTCACCTCTTTTGATACAAATATCAAAGCATGCGTTGTAAATACTCATAACTAATGGTTTTTTTTCCATTATCATATTGCATTGATATTTCAACATTTGCTCTAAAATTTGTTTATTAAAGTTAATATTATCTTTTTTATCATATAAATCTTTCCAAATAATTTTTTCATTATAATATGATTTTACTTCTCCAATTCTAGGAAATATTTGTTCTAATTTATATTTAAAAGCAATATTTATCAAATTATATTTACGTATAATTTCTGATAATTCTTCACAAATTTTACTAACTTTGATAATTTCATTTCCATCTAAAAAAGAAAATACAACCGATAGAGAATTATGGGACAATGGGCTCAAATCATGAGGTTTATACTTCATGATTTTAGATTGATTCATTCTTCGCTTTTTATTTGATGTATTTTTGGAACTCGTTCGTCTACGTTTTCGTGATTGTTTAGAAAGCATTAAGTTGTTTTTAAAATATGTATTATTAAAATCAATTTTAATTTCCAAAATAATCATAACTTTGGTTTATAATTATCTGTAATACATCTTGATTATTTTGTTTAAAAAGATTTTGATTTAAAATCTTTTTGGCATATGTTTTTAAATTTTGAATAATAAATACAATTGATGTGTCATCACAATTTTTTTGATATTTTATGCATTCAAATTTCTTTGGATATGTTGATAATAAATGATCTATAACTTTATATCTTTGATAATTTGTAGCAAATTGCATTATAATATTATTTTTATCATCAGGATTATCAACAAATCTTTCAATCCAAAATCCGTGAGATATATATTTTTCTAAAATTTGAATAATTGTATTCTGTGTTAAATAACTATTATCAATTATACTGAATATAACATCATCAAATACTTCTTGCATATAAAAAACATCCTCAGGTTCTTCAATATTATCAAGATAACTTATGTATAATTCATAAAAAGTGTTATTTATTTCTTCTTCAATATAATTTGTATTATTAATTCTATAAATATAATTATTAATCTCATCTAAAATTTGAGAACGAGTATATTCTAGAATTTCATCTTGAGGAGGTAATTGATCTGTTTCTTCTAACCATTCGTAAGATTGGTAATAAGCCATAACTATTATAATTTAGGTAAATAAATAATTAAAAAATCGTTTTTAATTATTTATTTACCTAAATTATATATAATGTCTTACATTTTAGTTGTTGATAATACCAAAAATTTAAAAAAAGCATTTATGACACCAAAATTAATAAAATGTTTAAAAGATTCTAATGTTGAATATAAAATCCTTTCAGAAAGAAAGGATTTATATAAAATATTACATAATGAAGATGACATTTCAAATATATTAGGAGTAATTTTAAGTGGTGGACCTCTTTGTTTGAGTGAGGCTTTAACAATAGATTCAATTAATAAAAATATCGCAGTTTTGACACAATTAAGTAATATTCCAATTTTAGGGATATGTTTTGGATTTCAAGTAATAGTAGCATGTTATGGTGGAAAAATAATTTCAATGAATAGAGAAGATACCGGAAAAGTTGTAATTTATACAAAAAATAAATCTAAATTATTCAAAAAAATGGGTAAAGAATTTATAGCATATCAATCACATAAGGATAAAGTTCGGGATATTCCTCCTAAATTTCAAATAATTGCGAAATCTAGTAACGGAATAGTCCAAGGTATTCAAAATATAAAATTAAAAAGATATGGATGCCAATTTCATCCTGAAGGATATGAAAAAACAAATATTATAATTTCCAATTTTATAGATATTTGTTTTAATAGGTAAATATTTAAAGATAATATTTTATGATATAAGTAGTATATATACAATGAAAGAGGAGCATAGAAGCAATTTACATACTTTCTGTCTTGTTTTATGTACAACTACATTTATGGTTTATACTTATTTATATAAACAAGATGTAAATATTAAAAGGAGAATGTTAAATAATTATGATATAGTAAATACTGAAGATGTTTCAACAAATACTATTTCATTACCAACTACACCCAAAACAACTCAAACAACATCTATAATAAAGTTGGATATAGAAAATAATATTAATGAAGAGACTATTAATTAAAGCGTTTTATTTTCAATTCTTGTTTTAATTCTATTAATTATTTCGGAAGTGGATATCCCTTTTGTATAATCAACAGTTTGAAATCTCCCCATTTCAATTGGTGCTTTATACCAATTATTTAAAGTTTCCTGTGACATATCATTAGCATGAACAACAATATCAATATTATGTTCTAAAATAAATTGTTTGGTAATTGGGCAAGGGGGTGCTTTAATTATTTGATCTACACATTTAATTGATTCTATCATTTTAGATCTTTCTTCTAAATTTAATATAGGTTTTCTTTTATATGTTGCGACAAGTTCGTCAGAGCAAACACCTATAATTAAATAATCTCCTAATTTTTTACAATTTTTAAATAAATTAACATGCCCAAAGTGTAACATATCACCAACAATATCTGTATATACTATTTTTTTATTCATTTTATATTATAAAAAAGTAATATATATTAAATTCGTAAATTAAATTTAAAATTGATTACATCAAAGTCTATTAAAATAATTAATAAATATAAAATATATGATTAAATGTTTACTAAATTAACAGATAAGTTTAAAACTTATTACGATTTATACGATATGGAAGAAGAAAAGGAAAAAATCAAAAAACTACGGAAAAAACCGATTGCAGATATTACTGATAGTGATATCAAAGAAATTATTTCTTTTGCCAACCGACATAAGTTATGTTTAGAACTTTTACCAATAATATTAACGACAATTTCAAATATATGTATGATACAAATAAGTGTAGCAAGGTTTGAATATGCTGGTGGGATTAAAATAGTTATGGAAATTTTGAAATTATATGAAAACAATCCTAAAATTCAATGGCTAATAGGTTCATGTATGTGGAATATTTGTCGGGTTCCAAATACAAGAGGTAAAGTATCAAATTGTTTTAAACATTTGCTACAAAATTTACATAGATATTCTGATGATAATAAAGTACTTAATACTACATTAGGTGCCTTATCTAATATTTCACTTTTAGATTCGAATCGGAATAAATTATTGCGATTAGGTATATGTAATTCAATTAAAAAATTTTTAAAAAATTTTATAAAAAATTGTGTGAAAAGAAAGGCAAAAAAAATAAAAAATCCTGATATTGCAATAAATTCATTAACGTCTTGTTTTGGATTGATTGCCAACTTAGCGATAAATAGTAGTGATAAATTTGTGAAAGAAGATATTATATTTTGGATGGTAGGTACTATGGCATTTACAAATATATCAGATATTATTAATCCTGAGAATGATAGTTTTGGTACAACTTTAAGAAATTTTCTAGCAGCTTTAAATAATTTAACTGATCGTGATGTAGATTTTAAAAAACAGATTACTAGAGCATGTGGTTACGAATTGTTTCATGAATTATATCTTGGTTTAATAAATAATCCAGATATAGATGAAGGCAATAATCAAAATTTTACATTTTTAGAAACTATCCTACAGGGATATATTCCTGAAGATTATTTAAAAAATACTGATTTAAAAGATTTTAAAACAAGTTCATTACATATATGTGCTTTTTATAACTATATAAATATATTTGTAGATTTATTAAAAGAGAAAAAAAGGACGAATGTAGTAGATTATAATAAAAATACATTATTACATGTAGCTATCAATGGTAAGAGTTACGATATTATTAAGTATATTTGTTCTTTGGATATTCTCAGATATAATAAAAATAATGACAATTTGACAATGTATGATTTAATTAAACAACATACTAATAAAGAACAAGAAAAAATATGTCAATATATACAACGAGGATATATACTACATGATAAATATAAACAAAAATTTGATTCAATTTTTTTGGATATAAAACCCCAAATTCCTTCAGATTTGATTCATATATTTTTAAGCTATTCAGATAGAAATATATATCAATTTCAACAAGTTGAAAAAGATACAAAACAATTTAAAAAACAAGAAATTAAATGTTAAATAAAATAATTTAGTTAGGGACTGGAACACTGGGATTCTCTTAATATATTATTTTTTTTTATAATAAATTTTTTTTTATTATATTTATCCACACATTAATCCTATCATTATTAATCCCAGACTTATATGTAAAATATCCTTCTAAATCAATATTATATATTTTTTTATCTTCTAAACTATAAATTAAATTATTTATATGCCAATCACCACTTCTGTTCTTTTTTTTGAAAAATTCAGATTTAAAATTTTCTAAACTATTAATTATATTTGATTTTTCTTTAATTATATTGATATCCTTTTTACAATATTTTCTTATTTGATATAATGTGAAACCATCAATATATTTACATTTATACGAACCATCATCTTCCACATCAAAACCTTTTATTGCACAAAAATTTTGATTATGTATATCTAAAATTATATTTTTGTATTCATGAAAATCTTTTTTACAAAGATTAAAACGAGAATGCCTTTTTACTTTCTTCCTTTTTACTTTCTTATATATAATCTGTTTTGTATCATTTATATAAATATCAAAACTTGAATTTATACCTGCAAATTTTGTAACATCGAATTTTTTAAATACCATTAGTTTCCTAATTGTGAAAAACTTTTTTCATAATCATAAAGAAATAGATAAAATATTTTACTTAAAATTTTCAGTCTTATAAATAATCTTTTCTTATATTATATTGGGTTGTATTGCTATAATATGAATTTAAAAAAACAAAACCAAAAACTAAAATTACCAATTTTTAATAATCATAAATGTGAAGGCATATATAATGCAAAAGGTTGGTTTCCAATTCATTATTGTTGGATTCCACATTTAATATTCGGATTATTATCGATAAGATATCCGATAATAGTTCCGATATTTATATCTTATCAAGTGTCTCAAATGATAATGAAGAAAGCTTATTGGGATGATTTTATTGATATAATAGAATTT
>Ga0208523_1000058_pt1 | contig 25012 bp, 26 predicted proteins | sample ETNtaG_17_FD_185770 | JGI IMG/M metagenome (GOLD analysis project Ga0208523, IMG submission 185770) | Marine microbial and viral communities from oxygen minimum zone, Eastern Pacific Ocean - ETNP201302PF82A (SPAdes) (version 2) | ecosystem: Environmental > Aquatic > Marine > Oceanic ...
TTAATGACAGAAAAAGACGCCGTTAAAGCTGCACCTTTTGCTCATAACGACTGCTGGTTTTTACCTGTTACCGCGCATTTAGCGCCAGACTTTTTTAATTTAGTAAATGTGAAACTTGCCAAGGCAGGTTTGAAGATCAACCAAGACGGACAGGAATAATAACAATGGCCTTTGATAAAAAGCTTTTAGAAGTTTTGGCTTGCCCAGTGTGTAAGGGAAAATTAGTTCTGAGTGATGATAGCACCCAGTTAGTGTGTCGATTTGATAGATTGGCTTTCGATATTAAAGATGGCATCCCTGTACTTATCGAAAGTAAAGCAACAGCATTGTCGTTAGACGATGTAGACGCAACACGGTAATAAAACGTTAAACCAAGTGGTAAATAAGGGCGAAATAAAGTTATGTCATTTACAGTTGTGATCCCTGCTCGATACGGCTCAAGTCGGTTTCCTGGCAAACCCTTAGCGCTTATTGACGGAAAGCCGATGATTCAACATGTGGTTGAACGTGCTAAAGAAGCTGGAGCAGATAACGTCATTGTTGCCACGGACGATGAACGTATTCAAAACGTTGTGCTTGGTTTTGCTCAAGTATGCATGACGTCTGTCAACCACCAATCTGGAACAGAGCGCATTGCCGAAGTTATCGAAAAAGAAGGCATTGCGAACTCTACTATTGTGGTTAACGTACAGGGGGATGAGCCATTTATTCCTGCCGAAAACATCAAACAGGTTGCAGATAATCTTGCCAATGCGCCTCAGTGTCAGATGGCTACGTTATCTACGCCTATTGAACGTGTTGAGGATGTGTTTAACCCCAATATCGTTAAGGTGTTGGTAAACGAAAAGGGGGAGTCTATCTATTTTTCACGTTCTCCTATTCCTTTTGAACGCGATCACATGATGGCAAAACCGCAATCTGCAAATACGTCGCTGTACAAACGCCATATAGGTATTTATGCCTATCGTGCTGAATACGTTAAGCAATATGTTGCTTATGCGCCTAGCTCTCTGGAGCAAATTGAATCCTTAGAACAGCTTCGAGCCATATGGTATGGCGATAAGATTCACTGTGAGGTGGCGATAGCGCCACCGCCAGTTGGAATTGATACCCCGGAAGATCTAGAACGTCTTTTAAAGACTATAAGTTAATAAGAAATGAGTGCTGAAATAGGGCTGACGCCTTGTAGTAAATTAGCAACAAGCCTTATCTAAACAGCCAGTTCTTGTAAAAGGTGAGTGAAACCTTTTAAACGCATACACATAGTAACAAGGGAACCGTTATGAACGTAGTTATTACCGGTGGCAACAGAGGCATAGGCCTTGCGCTTACCAAGCAATATAAAGCACGTGGTGCGAAAGTTTATGCTACCTGTCGAAACAGTTGCGACGAGCTAAACAGTGCAGGTGTGACAATCATCAAAGGTGTGGACGTATCCCAACCAGAAATGTTGGCTGAAAAGCTTGCACCTTTAATGGACGTTAACATCGATTTGCTCATTAATAATGCCGGAGTGCTCGGACGCGAGAGTATTGACGATTGGGATCCAAATACCATCGATTATCAATTTAGGGTTAATGCATTAGGTCCATTGTTAGTTACTCAAACACTATTACCCGCAATGGCAAAAGACGGTAAAATTGCCATGATTACCAGTCGAATGGGTTCAATGGCAGACAATGGTTCAGGCGGCTACTATGGCTACCGAATGTCCAAAGCCGCACTAAACGCGGCGGGAGTTTCCATGGCGAATGATCTGAAGCCCAAGGGGATTGCAGTAGGTATTTTCCATCCTGGATTCGTTCAAACAGAAATGGTCAATGGAGCGGGAGATATTGATGCTGATACCTGTGCTGAGCGTTTGTCACAACGCATAGATGAGCTAAATGTATCTAACGCAGGTCGCTTCATCCATTCAAATGGTGATGAGTTGCCTTGGTAGGTTTAATGTTGGCTTGCCACAAACTCAATTAATAATGCATCACACCAAGAGAGCGCTTACGAAAAGCGCTCTTTTACTTTTAAACTACACCTGTCTTTAACTGTACGTGTCCTTAACTACACGTGTTCTTAACTACATGATTCCAATGCGCCATAGCTTTAGCGCGTTAAATCATACGTATCAATGATTTGCTTAATAGACCCGTCTTTTAAACGAGCGCTAAGGGCTTGGTTAAACTCTGGAAATAGTGATGCGCACTTAGATTTGGCGGAGATAGCAAAATGTACATTGTTTGAAGATATCGGTGACTGGCTTATTCGCATGCCGTCATTTTCTGGGTCGTTCAAGTGGCTTAGTGCTGCGCTTTGTGGTGAAACTGCGTAATCAGCACGATGTCGACGCATCATTTCATACATTTTGTCGTGGTCTTTAACTTCGATAATATTCAAGTTTGATTTAATGCTATCGAATTTTTCACCTAAGCTTATTCCTCGAGGCATCACACCAATATATTGCGCGAGTGCGTTAAGCGAAAGATCGGTACCTCGCGTTTGAGAAAGTGAAGGAGAGAGCACAACGTAAACCTCTTCTGCTGCAAACGGTGCGGTGATAAGCCATTTTCGACTACGAGCTTCGTTCCAATAGTTTCCCGCCAAAATATCAAGCTCGCCCGCGTCGAGTTTGGATTCTATTCGTTTCCAGGGGAGCCCGGTTTCTATCTTTAGTGTGACACCTAAATCCCGTGCTAGCAGGGTTAAAACGTCAAATGCTATCCCCGTAGCTTTCAACCTTCCTTCAAACTCGTTAAATGCGTAGGGAAACCACTGTTGTGCTCCCGCGGTGTGTAAAGTCTTGCACTCTGTACTGGCAAGTGCACGAGGGTTGAATACGAAAGTCAAAATGAGCACTATGCCAAATGACAAGATGTGGCGGGAAGAGTGTTTCAGTTTGGAGTAGGGTAACATTGCCATATTTTATTCACGTACCACAGAAGATGGCATTGATAGTTTTACTTGTTTAATTATGTATAGGGTCTGTTATACATAAAACCCTATCGACTGGCAATTAGCCGATAGGGTTACAAAAATAACGAATAGATGACTTTCGAGTTTAGACTGCAGTTAATCGAAAGTTACAGCGCGGGATCAGCGCCTTCGTCTTCTTCGTCTTGGTCTTCAGACAATACTGCCCAGACGTCGTGTTCGTTAGCGTGAATAACTTCAGCCCATACACGATCGCCAGGTTTTACGTCATAAACACCATTTAAATGAACCAGACCATCTACTTCTGGTGCGTCTGCATAGGTACGTCCTACGGCACCTTCCGCATCAACACTGTCGATGACAACTTGATATTCGTTTCCGATCCGCGCTTGTAATCGTGCGGCACTGATTTCACCTTGTACTTCCATGAAGCGTGCAAGGCGAGCTTGTTTTACTTCTTCCGGTACTGGGTCAGGGAGGTCATTTGCTCTTGCACCTTCAACAGGGGAATAGGCGAATGCACCAACACGATCAAGCTGCGCTTCGCGAAGGAAGTCCAATAACTCTTCAAACTCTTCTTCCGTTTCGCCCGGAAAGCCGACGATGAATGTCGAACGAATGACTAATGATGGGCACTGTTCACGCCACTTTTTAACGCGCTCAAGAACACGTTCAGCGCTACCAGGGCGTTTCATTAACTTAAGAATACGTTTGTTGGCGTGTTGAAACGGAATATCCAAGTAAGGAAGGATTTTACCTTCGTTCATTAGTGGAATTAGGTCATCCACATGCGGGTAAGGGTACACGTAATGTAAACGGACCCAAATGCCCATTTCGCCCAGCTTTTCACACAACTGTTGCATGTGTGCTTTAACCGGCATGCCGTTCCAAAAGCCCGTTCTGTGCTTAACATCAACACCATAGGCGCTAGTGTCTTGTGAAATAACCAATAGCTCTTTAACACCAGCGTCTTTCAAACGCTTAGCTTCATCGAGTACGTTACCCACTGGGCGGCTGACAAGGTCGCCACGCATAGAAGGAATGATACAGAACGTGCAACGGTGGTTACAGCCTTCTGAAATCTTTAAATAAGCATAATGACGAGGCGTTAATTTTACACCATGGTCAGGGATCAGATCTTCAAACGGATTGTGCTGGGGTTTTGGAAGATGATCGTGTACTTGCTCAACTACCGTTTCGTAGGCATGAGGCCCCGTGATAGCCAGTACATTTGGATGAAGCTCTCTAATTTCGTCTTCTTTAACACCTAAACACCCGGTAACGATAACTTTGCCGTTTTCTTTAAGTGCTTCGCCTATGGTGTCTAATGACTCTTCTACCGCCGCGTCAATGAATCCACAGGTGTTAACGATAACCAAGTCGGCATCGTTGTAGGTAGGGACTACGTCATAACCTTCGGTGCGAAGTTGAGTAAGAATACGCTCTGAATCAACTAAGTTCTTAGGGCAACCTAAGCTAACAAAACCAATTCTGCTGCCATTGCTTTGTTGCGAAGGTTTGTTGTCACTTAATACCTTCACTGGCGTTTCTAGCGTGGTGGTTTTATTTACTACTTTGTTTGGATTAAACGTTTCTACTGTCATCTAAAATATCACCTGGAAAATGACTGAGCTTAAAATGGCCGCGGATTATACAGGAAAACACGCTTGTACGCAGTATATATAATTAGCGACCACGATATAAATTATTGACGCATTCTCACAGTACAGCCGTAGCTTAGGCACTAAATGTGAAAACAAGTTTAAACGGCCACGGGTTTCATTGTAAAAGCGGCACGAACGAGGTTTAAAAATACCTTACTCACCCCCACATTTATTACTTCTTGAAAGTAAACATCATCAGAGTTGAATGCGCTTTAGGGTTCAAATTAATAAAATAGAAGTGAATGCATGCTTAAATTACCGCTAACTTTTTATGATGAGTCAGGGCGAATTCTTCCTCCCCGTTGGCTTTACAGCGTGTTTATACTTCTATGCATTGACTGGCTCGCGTTCGTCTTTTCTCTGGCTTCCCGCACTCAAACTAGTGAGCTACTTACGTTCTTTTACCCACAAAAAGAAACGTTAGGGTTGGGGTTAGCGGCAAGTTTACCTGTGTTAATTGCGTTATCTTTGGTTAGTCAACGAGATCGCTTATGGAAAAAAGGCTTTTTAGCATGGCGCCGATGGGTTATTCCGCTGGCTCAATTGGGGGTGTTGGCATTGTTGAGTGTGCAGCTTTACTACGCTATGCATCATCACTGGGGGTTTGAAACTATTACGGGTGTAAAAATCGTTTTTTACAGTATAGCCTTGTACGCAATTTCAAAAAGTCGTCATTTAAAGTGGATGGTAGAGGATTGGGAAACACCTAACCCCTGAACCTCATTCTCCAAAAACATCTTTATCGGAAATATATTTAATGCACTCAATTGAACAGACGTTAGACTGAGTGCAAAATCTGTGAGAACGTTAGTGGCTGCGTAAGTGGTTCCCCAACGCCTGTTCATAGTAGGCAAATACGCTGATTTGACTGTCGTTTACCAGACGTTCATAGCAAATACCCGCTAAGGCATAGGTATTTTCACCAACCTGAAGAAAAACGGCAGGTGCTTTAGGATTTGACTGATCGTAAATCCATTCACCATCTAGCTGCGCTTTTAAAATTTCTCCAACGTAAGCGCCAAAGATATTACAGATGGTGAACACTGCTTCATCTTCTAACGCTAAATCGTGATATTTATCTACGAAACTAAGTAAAATGTCGTCCACCAGTGCTACGCTAGCAGGTGAGTGGTCGAGTACAATATCGAACTCATCAGCTGCTGTTACCACAGCGTCCTTCGCGCAATCTGCCATTAATTTATTGAGTTCATCAGGTGACATGTTGTTCTCCTTCTCACCGATACTTTTGTTATAACACGCTAACGCTTAAAAAGTCGTTAAGACAAGGTGTTATAAGTTTTTGACTATTGTGCGCAAGTTATCGGCCAAAGTCTATTTTTGTCCAGTTAATCTATTTATTACACTTGCAGCGGCAAACATACCAAAGGTGGCGGTTACCGTGACCACAGCACCAAAGCCGCCTGCACAGTCTAGTCGAGTACCACCTTCCATTGCAGATTTGTTGTAACAAACCGAGCCGTCAGGTTGTGGGTAGCGCAATTGCTCTGTTGAATAGATACACTCAACGCCAAAGCGGCGTTTTGGGTTTTTACTAAAATTATAGTTACGTCTAAGCTCACTGCGTAGCTTAGCTGCTAGGGGGTCTTGTGTTGTTTTAGCTAAATCGCCTTTAGTGACTTGAGTTGGGTCTATTTGACCGCCCGCACCGCCAACCGTAACAATAGGAATTTTGTTGCGTTTACAGTGAGCTATCATCGCCGCTTTAGCGCGAATACTGTCAGTGGCATCGACTACAGCGTGCACTTCTTTGGTTAAAAGCGTAGCCGTATTTTCTGGAGTGACAAAATCCTCAATACAATTCACTTTGCAAGCAGGATTTATCAAGTGAATTCTCGATGCAATGGCGTCGACCTTTGCTTCTCCTATGGTATTGGAAAGCGCGTGAATTTGGCGATTTGTATTAGTTACGCAAACATCGTCTAAATCAATAAGGGTTATAGTACCTATGCCCGAACGAGCTAGTGCTTCTGCAGTCCAACTTCCCACACCGCCAATGCCGACTACAGCCACATGACTGTTGGCTAAATTATTAGTTTGCTGTGCGCCATATAAACGCACAATACCGCCTAAACGTGGATCATCAGACATGTTTCACTTCACTTAAAAATAAACTAACTCAAAGGCGTGTGTTCACACAAAAACGTGCAAGTACGCTAGCAGGGCGCGCATCATCTCAAAAGTGGACACTAAAGATCAATACACTCCAGTTTTTTCGAATAATAAATCCGATTTTAAGCGACATACGTTCTACCCAATACATGTTTAAATGAATTCATTGTTTAATGAAGTAATAAAAAGGGGCAGGCATATGGGCTTACTCGTTGATGGAAAATGGCAAGACAAGTGGTACGACACCAGCAAAAATGGTGGGAAATTTGAGCGCCAAGCATCTAAATTTCGTGACAAAGTCAGTAACGAAGATGGTTCCACGTTTCCCGCTGAATCTGGTCGCTATCATCTTTATGTCTCGTTAGCTTGTCCTTGGGCCCACAGAGCGCTCATATTTAGAAAGTTAAAGGGATTGGAAGCGCATATTGATGTTTCGGTGGTACACCCTGAGATGCTTGATCAAGGCTGGGAATTTAAAGGTTACCCAGGATCAACGGGGGATAAGCTTTATAACTTTGATTATGCGCATCAAATTTATACTAAGGCAAAACCTGAGATAACCACCCGTGTCACTGTTCCAATCCTTTGGGATAAACGAACAGAAACTATCGTTAATAATGAATCAGCAGAAATTATTCGTATTTTTAACAGTGGGTTTAATTCACTGACTAATAATGAAGACGATTATTATCCTAACGCCCAACGTGAAGAAATTGATGCCATCAACAATATGGTGTATCACGACATAAATAATGGCGTGTATAAAGCTGGATTTGCTACAACGCAAGAGGCCTATGAAGAGGCAGTAACTGCATTGTTCTGCGCGCTAGATAGGGTTGAAGAAAGGTTGAGTAAACAACGTTATTTGGTTGGCAGCAAAATAACAGAAGCTGACTGGCGCTTATTTACCACGCTGATACGCTTCGACGCTGTGTATCACGGGCACTTTAAATGCAATAAAAAACAAATTGCAGACTATCCAAATATTTACGGCTATATGAAAGAACTTTATCAAGTTCCGGGTGTTGCTGAAACGGTAAACTTCGACCATATCAAAAGGCACTATTACTACAGCCATACTATGATAAATCCAACCCAGGTAATCCCCGTTGGGCCAGAGCAAGATCTTATGTCGCCTCACGGTCGCGATAAAATGGGACGTTGAAGCACCCAAGGTCGGTAATACAAAAAGCTAAACGTGAAGCTCGTAAAAGATAGTGAAGGTTAAGATTTAAGGTAGATACACATTATGTCAGTGGAAGTGAGTGAACAAAAATCGATAGAGAAAGTGGTTACAGGTATGCCAACAAGTGATGGCGCGGGGGTGTCGCTTACACGTATTATCGGACAACCTGATCTGCCTCGCCTCGATCCCTTTTTAATGTTGGATTTTTTTGGTTCAGATAATCCAGGTGAATACATTGCTGGTTTTCCACCACATCCTCACCGTGGTTTTCAGACAGTTACTTATATGCTTGCAGGAAAAATGCGCCATAAAGACTCTGTAGGCAATGAGGGGGTTATTGATGCTGGTGGCATTCAATGGATGAATGCGGGTCGAGGCATAATACATGAAGAAATGCCAGAGCAGGAGGAGGGCTTGTTACAAGGCTTTCAGCTGTGGGTGAATCTTCCGGCCGTAGAGAAAATGTCAGCGCCTAACTATCAAGACATACAGCCAGATAGTGTGCCTACAGTACACATTCAAGATGCAGTAATCAAAGTGTTAGCAGGTGAAATTGACGGTGTGAAAGGGCCTGTGAAGACAACGGCGGTTGCTCCTACTTTTTTAGACGTTGCACTACGAAGCGGGAGTTCGGAAATTGCACTGGGTTCGGATGAAGCTGCCTTTATTTATGTGTACGAGGGAAGCGTGGTCATTAATAGCGGCGAACTTAGCAAAGAAACAATTATGTCGCAGGGAGAGCTGGGTGTTTTGTCACAAAGTGGCAAGCAGCTATCTGTATCCGCTGATACGGGTTGTAAGTTTATAGTGGTCTCAGGTAAACCTATTGAAGAGCCTGTGGTCCAATATGGGCCTTTTGTAATGAACACTCAGCAGGAAATTATTCAGGCATTTAACGATTACCAAAGCGGTTCATTAGCAAAGTAGATACAAGGTTTGCCTGTTTTGATTCGACGATGGGTAATTATCTATGCGGACTGGTATTAGACTGGGCTTTTAATCAATACCTCTTCATTAGGTTCAGCAAGGAGTAGCACTGCCAATGCATTTTGAAAGCGTCGCCGAAAAACACGTGCTATCACTTTTAGAATTTGAGCGTAGTAACAAAGCCTATTTTGAATCGTCTATAGCACCAAGAGAGGCAGCGTTCTATTCATTAGATGGCGTTGGCTACCACATTAGCGAATTGCTTTACTTACAACAGCAGAAAAGAGCTTGGGGTTATGTGCTTGTTGATGAGCAACGAAATAACCAGATTGTAGCGCGTGCTAACATCAAAAATAGAGCAGGCGACAAGGCGGAAATCGGCTATCGAGTTGCAGAGAAGGATTGTGGAAAAGGCATTGCTTCTCACTGCGTCTCATTTTTAATTGAGGAGGCCAAAAGCATGGGCATAAAATTGCTCACTGCTGAAGTCATGGATAATAACGCCGCTTCTGAAAAAGTCCTTATCAAGAATGGTTTTAGTCCAAAGCTGTGCTTTCGCCGAAAGTATCGTCATCAAGGCGCTTTCCATAACAGTATCTACTTCGAACTCGCGCTTTAAACTCATCGATTGAAAACAGCGTGAGCAAAACGTTGCGCTGTTCAAATTGAATTAGTAATTCACTCCCTCTAATGATTTAATATCGGTATGTCTAATCTCTTTTACGACAATAAGAAAGGGGCGTATGCGCTTTTTCGTCGTAAAAAGCGATAATGTAATCATAAATAGTTAAAACACAGGGAATTTCGATCCAAATGGCAACCCCAATTACCTGCTTTAAAGCGTATGATATTCGTGGCGAATTGAACTCACAACTGAATGAAGATGTAGCGTATCGAATTGGCTATGCTTTTGCGCAAGAATTAAATGCGAAAACTGTTGTTGTTGGTAGTGATGTGCGTCTTACGTCAATACCATTAAAATTAGCGTTAAGCGCGGGTCTAATCGATGCTGGTGCAACAGTGACCGATATTGGCATGGCAGGAACAGAAGAAATTTACTTCGCTACCAAACACTTTGGCGTTGATGGTGGTATTGAAGTAACGGCAAGTCATAACCCCATTAATTACAACGGTATGAAACTGGTGAAGTCAGGCTCTGTTCCAATTAGTGGCGACACAGGCCTAAACGCGATAAAAGAGAAAGCGGAAGCACTAGAAGATAGCTTCGTGTCAGAGCGATTAGCACACTACACTGAGGGTGCGTTGATTGATGCTGATGCGTTTTTTAACGGTACGGCCCATGTAAAAGAAGACAAGCTTTCTGAGACCGATAAATATGCGGTTAAATCGTGTATGTCTGACTATGTTTCTCACATGCTTTCTTACGTTAATTTGAGCAATTTTACGCCGTTAAAAGTGGTGGTTAATGCAGGTAATGGTGCCGCAGGCCCCGCGCTAGACGCTATTGAAAAAGAAATGAAAGTGCAGGGTGTTCCGATAGAGTTTGTTAAAGTACATCACAATGCTGATGGTACATTTCCAAACGGCATCCCCAATCCATTGTTACCTGAAAACCGTGCTGATACGGCTGACGCTGTTAAAGCGTCGGGAGCTGATTTTGGCATTGCATGGGATGGTGATTTCGACCGTTGCTTCTTGTTTGACGCTGATGGTGAATTTATTGAAGGATATTATATCGTTGGCTTGCTTGCTGAAGCCTTTATCGAGAAAAACACCGACAGTAAAATCATTTATGACCCTCGCGTATACTGGAATACAGAAGATATCGTAGCGAATGCAGGTGGTACACCCATTAAGTCGAAAACCGGCCATGCGTTCATTAAGGAGCGTATGCGCAAAGAAGATGCGGTCTATGGCGGTGAAATGAGTGCGCACCATTACTTTAGAGATTTTGCCTACTGTGATTCAGGCATGATCCCTTGGTTGTTAATTGCCGAATTGGTGTGTGTGAAAAAGCAAACACTAGCGAGTATGGTAAAAGCGCGAATTGAAGCGTTTCCATCTTCTGGTGAAATTAACAGTAAACTAAAAGATGCTGACGCAGCGCTGGAACGCGTTACAAGTAAATATCAGCCACTAGCCAGCGTAATCGATACTACTGATGGTTTGGGTCTGGAGTTTGGCACATGGCGCTTTAATTTACGTAAATCGAATACTGAGCCAGTTATTCGTTTAAACGTTGAAAGTAAAGGCGACATAGCGTTGATGGAACAAAAAACCGAAGAGCTACTTTCGCTCATTCGCGCTGAATAACCACGGTACTTTTCGTTAATAACGCTAGGTCAACAGGCCCTAGATAAGTAAAAAACGAAGGCGATAATATAGTGATATTATCGCCTTTTTTGTTTTCGAGATTTGAACTTGTTAAAGCTCTATTTATCAATCGCTTAAGCTGGTTATGCGTAACTTTACGGTTTGAGTTAGACACTCGCTTAATCACCGCAGGCTTTTGCCTCTATTACTTTTTTGCAATTAACTAATGTCATGCCTTTAACGCTAAGCTGTTAGTAGTAACGTTATACGAGCAAGTAAATCATCCAGGCGTGACAGATAACAACGACACTTGTTAATCCCATCCGCAAGCTTATGTAACTTACAATCTGCTCTTTAGGAAGACTAAGGATAAACTTGTCGTAAATAAGTACGGCGACGTAGCTTAGCGATAAAACGCCAAACACCTTCACGTCGTGAGAGAACACTAAACACAACCACCCAATTATGGTCGGCAACATAGCGACTAACATTTGCTTGTCGTAACGTTGATTACTTATTGCGTCCCACCAATGGATACCACCAAAGAAAGACAATAGCACGGCTGAGTATTGGACAAAGTAAACGGCGCTTTGTGTAAGCGATAACAGGTTAAGCTGATAAGCCAGTGGCATAGCCACAAAAGGAATGAGACCGGCAATACCTAGAAAAACCGCTGAATAGGGCATTGTTGTTCCTTGAAGTAATCTTGTATAAACAAAAATAGCGCCTTAAAGGCGCTATTTTTACTATTAAGCGTAATACTTAGTTCAGTATTTACTAATTTACTACTTAATTGGCGTGTACTTACGCTGGTTATGACCAGTGTAAAGCTGACGAGGACGACCAATTTTTTGTTTAGGGTCGCTCATCATTTCATGCCAGTGTGAAATCCAACCTACTGTACGAGACAGGGCAAAAATACACGTAAACATGTTAGTTGGAATACCAATCGCTTTAAGTACGATACCAGAATAGAAGTCTACGTTAGGGAACAGTTTCTTCTCTGCGAAGTACGGGTCACTTAACGCAATCTTTTCTAGTTCCATCGCTACTTCTAGTAGTGGATCTTTTACGTTAAGCTCGCTTAATACTTCGTGACAGCTTTCACGCATTACTGTTGCACGTGGATCGTGGTTTTTATAAACACGGTGACCGAAGCCCATAAGACGGAATGGGTCATTCTTGTCTTTAGCGCGTGCAATAAACTCAGGAATACGATCAACTGTGCCAATTTCTTCTAGCATGTTCAGACATGCTTCGTTTGCACCACCATGAGCAGGACCCCAAAGTGAAGCAACACCAGCAGAAATACATGCATATGGGTTCGCACCAGAAGAACCGGCAAGACGAACGGTAGACGTTGAAGCATTCTGTTCGTGGTCTGCGTGAAGCGTAAAGATACGGTCCATCGCGCGCTCAACAGCTGGGCTGATTTGATATTCTTCTGCTGGTACAGAGAACATCATGTTCAGGAAGTTAGCTGCATAGCTTAGGTCGTTTCGTGGATAAACAAACGGCTGACCTACATTGTACTTGTAGCACATAGCAACAAGAGTAGGCATTTTAGCAATTAGACGGTGCGCGCTGCGAATGCGCTGTTCTTCATTAGAAACGTCTAAATCGCTGTGGTAGAACGAAGACATCGCGCCAACGGTACCACATAGCATTGCCATAGGGTGGGCGTCGTTGCGGAAACCGTGGAAGAACATGTTAATTTGTTCATGTACCATGGTGTGACGAGTAATTGTCTCTTTAAATTCTTCGTACTGTTCTTTTGTTGGTGCATCACCGTGAAGAAGCATGTGACAAACTTCTAAGTAGTCTGCGTCACGCGCTAGTTCTTCGATAGGGAAACCGCGGTGTAATAATACACCTTGAGCGCCATCAATGTAGGTAATTGAAGACTCGCAAGATCCTGTCGCCATAAAACCTGGGTCGTACGTACGTGAAATAACCGTGCTGGCCTAACGTACGGACATCGATTACATCTTGTCCTTCGGTGCCAGACAAGATAGGAAGCTCGATTTCCTTACCGCCGGCTTTAAGAATGGCTTTCTGATCTGCCATAAAATGCTCTCCTCAGAATGGTTCTGTTTGCAGCGAAAACGGACGAAAATATCCGCTTCGTTGGGAAAAGTGGGCGTATTTGTACTTTATTATGCACCAACAAGTCAATTTAATTGCATATTTGCACAATAAATATTCCGAATTGCTTAAAAAAATACTAGCAATCAGATAACGATTAATTAACTCGTTGGGATTTCACTTTGCCCGATACGGTGCAATTATCAATGGCTTTTCGATAAAGGTAAACCACCGAACGATAAATATATTAACAGGTTAGTTTAAAAAGTAACCTTTTGATGAGGAATAAATACGCATACAGATTAAAAGTGCTTAATTTCTCGTTGTTATGCATAGTTATTCCATTTAGCTGCTGGTAAACTTCTTAACACTGTAATTGCGCTCGTTTAAACGTGTTGCGCTCAATTTTGATCTCTTTTTATTCAAAATAATTATCATAAAAGTGTATATAGCGACTAAAGTCTTACTACGGCACAAAAAATTGTAATTATATACTACGCTGGATATACTCAGCGGTGCTTTGGAAATGGAATAATTATTCTGTTACAGGCATTAAAGAATAATTCACAAATTGTTAACAACTCAATGGATGAGGCAATTAACAGGTTAAAAATCGAATTCACTTACTCAGGACATAATAAAGGTAAGAAATTCATTATCCCCTACGGATTAAACAGGCATACATTGTGAAAAAGCAAAGACCAGTAAATTTAGAACTCAATACTATTAAATTTCCGCCCTCTGCTATTTCGTCAATTCTCCACCGTGTAACCGGTGTTGCAATGTTCTTCGCGCTACTTTTTGTTATCTGGGCATGGGCAGTTTCTGTTCATTCGCCTGAAGGTTTCGCGGACGTACAAGCAATCATGGACGGTTTCTTTGGAAAATTTGTCGCAATTGGCACAGCTTCAGCGCTGACATATCACATTCTAGGCGGCCTAAGACACGTTGTTATGGATTTAGGTCACTGGGAAGAATTAGAGTCGGGTAACACAAGTGCAAAAGCAGTAATCGCACTTTGGGTTGTACTGACCGTAGTATTGGGAGTTGCATTATGGTAACCAACCAAGCAAGCATTAAGCGTGACGGCGTACAAGACTACGTTTCACTTCGCGCTACAGCAGCAATTATTTTCGCGTACTCGGTTTTCATGGCGTGGTTCTTTATTACCACCGATAACCTAACGTTTATCGAATGGCGAGGGTTGTTCTCTGGCCTGGCTATGAAAGTTTTCACATTGGCAGCACTAGTAGCAGTGATGATCCACGTGCGCATCGGCCTTTGGCAGGTGCTTACAGACTATGTTAAATCAGCAGGTCTGCGCGCAGGACTACAATATATCTTAAATATCATCGCGTTCGGCTATGTAGCTGTTGGCCTATTCGTATTGTGGGGAGTGTAAAATGAGTTTACCCGTTCACGAGTTTGATGCAGTAGTAATTGGTGCTGGCGGCGCAGGTATGCGCGCAGCATTACAGATTTCGCAGTCTGGTAAATCATGTGCACTGTTATCAAAAGTATTTCCAACCCGTTCTCATACTGTGTCTGCTCAAGGTGGTATTACTGTAGCACTTGGTAATTCACACGAAGACAATTGGGAATGGCACATGTATGACACCGTTAAGGGTTCTGATTATATCGGTGACCAAGACGCTATCGAATACATGTGTAAAACTGGTCCAGAAGCAATTATCGAAATGGAAAATATGGGTCTACCATTTTCTCGTTTCGAAAACGGTAAAATCTACCAGCGTCCTTTTGGCGGTCAGTCTAAGAACTTTGGTGGCGAGCAGGGCGCTCGTACAGCAGCTGCAGCTGACCGTACTGGTCACGCGCTTCTACACCTTCTTTACCAGCAAAACGTAAAGAACAAAACAAAAGTTTTCTCTGAGTGGTATGCACTAGACCTAGTTAAAAACCAAGACGGAGACGTTGTTGGTTGTACCGCGATTGATATCGAATCTGGTGAAGTAGTTTACTTCAAGTCTCGCGCTGTTGTACTTGCAACAGGTGGTGCGGGTCGTATCTACGCATCTACTACAAATGCACACATCAATACCGGTGACGGTGTTGGTATGGCGCTTCGTGCAGGCGTTGCAGTTCAAGATATGGAAATGTGGCAGTTCCACCCAACGGGTATCGCTGGCGCAGGAACATTGGTAACAGAAGGTTGTCGTGGTGAAGGTGGTTACCTTCTCAATAAAGACGGCGAACGTTTCATGGAACGTTATGCACCTAACGCGAAAGATCTTGCTGGTCGTGATGTTGTTGCGCGTTCAATGATGACTGAAATTCGTGAAGGTCGCGGTTGTGAAGGCCCATGGGGTACTCACATTAAGCTTAAGCTTGACCACCTTGGTAAAGACGTTCTTGAGTCTCGTCTACCTGGTATCCTTGAACTTTCACGTACGTTTGCGCACGTTGACCCAGTGAAAGAACCAATTCCAGTAATTCCTACTTGTCACTATATGATGGGTGGTATTCCTACAAATGTTGATGGCCAATGTCTAACGGTTGATGAAAACGGTAACGACAAGGTTGTTAACGGTCTATTTGCCTGTGGTGAGATTGCCTGTGTATCTGTACACGGTGCAAACCGTCTTGGCGGTAACTCACTTCTTGACCTTGTTGTATTCGGTCGCGCGACTGGTTTACACCTTGGTAAGACATTGTCTGAAATGGCACCAACACGCGACGCATCAGAGTCTGATCTAGAAGCCTCTATGACGCGTTTCAACCGTTGGGAAAATTCAGAGAAAGGTAAGGGCGAAGACCCAGTACAAATTAAGAAAGACTTGCAGAAATGCATGCAGCTTAACTTCTCAGTATTCCGTGAAGGTGAAGCAATGGCGGAAGGTCTTAAAGAGCTTAGCGAAATTCGCGAGCGTCTTAAGCATGCACGCCTTGACGACAAGAGCGCAGACTTCAATACCCAGCGTATTGAATGTTTAGAGCTTGATAACCTAATGGAAACCGCGTACAGCACAGCAGTAGCAGCGAACTTCAGAACGGAAAGCCGTGGTGCTCACAGCCGCTTCGATTTCCCGGACCGTGATGACGATAACTGGTTATGCCACAGCATCTACGATCCGAACACTGATAAAATGCTCAAACGTGAAGTGAATATGGCGCCTAAGCTTAGGGAAGCATTCCCGCCTAAAGTGCGTTCATATTAAGAGAGGCAACGATCATGCAATTAACTTTTTCGATTTATCGTTACAACCCAGAAGTAGATGCGAAGCCTCGCATGCAAGACTACACTCTAGAAGTAGAGGAAGGTCAGGACATGATGGTGCTAGACGCGCTACTTGCACTTAAAGAGCAAGATCCGACGCTTTCTTTCCGTCGCTCTTGCCGTGAAGGTGTGTGTGGTTCAGACGGTGTGAACATGAACGGCAAAAATGGCCTTGCGTGTATCACTCCTTTATCTGCACTGGGCAAAGGTAAAATAGTAGTACGTCCACTTCCAGGTCTACCTGTTGTACGTGACCTTGTTGTTGATATGACGCAGTTCTACACACAGTACGAAAAGATTAAGCCGTTCTTAATCAACGACAGTAAGCAGCCGCCAGCGCGCGAACACTTACAGTCACCTGAAGAGCGTGCGAAACTTGACGGTCTTTACGAGTGTATTCTATGTGCATGTTGTTCAACGTCATGCCCATCTTTCTGGTGGAACCCTGATAAGTTCATCGGTCCTGCTGGTCTACTTCACGCGTATCGTTTCCTTATCGATAGCCGTGATACGGCAACTGAAGAGCGTCTTAACGACCTTGATGATGCGTTCAGCGTATTCCGCTGTCACGGTATCATGAACTGTGTAAGTGTATGTCCTAAGGGCTTAAACCCTACAAAAGCGATAGGCCAAATTAAGTCTATGCTTTTACAACGGGCTGTTTAGTACTATATTCTGATAACTTCCTAAAGTTACAGATAGTGATGCTCTAAATAGCCATCCCAAAAGGATGGCTATTTTTTTATATATTCGCTGTTATAACACTTGGTTATGCTGAGAATAACCTTATAATACATCTTGATTGTTAACTAGATTTTATAAAACGTAGCAAGGCAAATTAAATGCAAGAAAGCGTGATGAAAGCGTGGTGGGATTCCTCGCACATGGCAGGTGCCAACGCTGCCTATGTTGAAGAGTTGTATGAAACTTATTTAGAAGACCCGCAAAGTGTCTCTGAAAATTGGCGACAAATCTTCGATAACCTCCCCAAAGTCGATGGCGTAGAGTTAGAAACCAATCATACAACAATTAAAAATCAATTTAGGCAACTTGCTGCGTTAGGGCCAACCGCCCGCATGTCTAGTCCGTCTGTGCCTTCTGCAAATGTTTCAGACGACAGGCAAGTTAAAGTTCTTCAGTTAATCAATGCGTTCCGCTTCCGCGGTCATCAGCACGCAAACCTTGATCCGCTAGGTCTATGGAAACAAGAGCGTGTACGCGATTTAGAACTTTCTCACCACAGCCTTTCTGAGCAAGATTTCGATTCAGTATTCAATGTAGGTTCGTATGCCATTGGCAAAGATTCAATGCCATTGGGTGAACTGTTTAAATCGTTAAACCGCACATACTGTGGCTCTATCGGTGCAGAGTACATGCATATTACCGATACTGAACAGAAACGCTGGTTGCAACAAAAAATTGAATCTGTTCAAGCAAAACCTGAAATTTCTCGCGACGAAAAGCTAGGAATTCTTAAAGGTCTTACTGCGGCTGACGGAATGGAAAAGTACTTGGGTTCTAAATTCCCAGGGGCAAAGCGTTTCTCTCTAGAAGGCGGCGATGCACTTATTCCTATGCTGAAAGGTTTAATCACCAAGGCTGGCACTGCAGGTACCAAAGAAGTGGTTATCGGCATGGCTCACCGTGGTCGTTTGAACGTGCTAGTTAACGTATTGGGTAAAAACCCATCGGTGCTGTTTGATGAATTTTCAGGTAAGCACGACGACTCACTAGGCGCAGGTGACGTGAAATACCACGCAGGTTTCTCGTCTGACTTCGCGACTCCAGGCGGCAATGTTCACTTAGCACTAGCGTTTAACCCGTCTCACCTTGAGATTGTAAACCCTGTAGTTATGGGGTCTGTACGTGCACGTCTTGCGCGTCGCAATGATGACACGAATACAGTACTGCCTATCACTATTCACGGTGACTCGGCAATTGCTGGTCAGGGTGTAGTACAAGAAACCTTCAACATGTCGCAAACTCGCGGCTTTGCTGTAGGTGGTACGGTTCGTATTGTGGTAAATAACCAAGTTGGTTTCACCACATCGAAGACTGAAGATACCCGTTCAACGCAATATTGTACTGACATCGCGAAGATGGTACAGGCACCGATTTTCCATGTGAACTCAGACGATCCAGAAGCGGTTGCCTTTGTTACGCAGCTTGCGCTTGAATACCGCAATAAGTTTAAGAAAGACGTTGTAATTGATTTAGTTTGTTACCGTCGTCATGGTCACAACGAAGCGGATGAGCCAAACGCCACGCAGCCGTTGATGTACCAAAAAATTAAGAAGCACCCGGTTCCACGTGTTCTTTATGCTGACCAGTTAATAGCTGAAGGTGTGATTGAACAACGTGACGCAGACCGCTATCTTGAAGAATATCGTGAAGCGCTCGACCACGGCGCGTGCGTTGTTGAAGAGTGGCGTCCAATGACAGAGCACAGCGTTGACTGGTCTCCATATCTTGGTCACGACTGGGATACGCCTTACGATGGTTCGCTTTCAGTTGAGAAGCTCAAAGAGCTAGGTGAGTCAATCACTACTATTCCTGAAGAGCACAAGCTTCAGTCTCGCGTAAACAAGCTTTACCAAGACCGTAAAGCGATGGTTGCTGGCGAGAAAATGCTTGATTGGGGCATGGCTGAAAACTTGGCCTATGCAACTATCGTTGATGCCGGCGAAGATATTCGTATTACCGGTCAGGATTCAGGCCGTGGTACTTTCTTCCACCGTCACGCGGTGTTACACAATCAAAAAGATGCGTCGACATATATGCCACTACAGCATATTCGTGAAGGACAGGGCGAGATCGAAATTTACGACTCTGTGCTTTCAGAAGAAGCGGTTATGGCATTTGAGTATGGTTATGCGACAGCGGAGCCTACGTGTCTGACTATTTGGGAAGCCCAGTTTGGTGACTTCGCTAACGGCGCTCAGGTTGTATTTGATCAGTTCTTGAGCTCAGGTGAAGCGAAGTGGGGTCGTTTGTGTGGCCTAACCGTTTTACTTCCACATGGTTATGAAGGCCAAGGCCCAGAGCATAGTTCTGCGCGTCTTGAACGATTCTTGCAAATGTGTGCTGACCACAACTGGCAAGTGTGTGTACCTTCAACACCCGCTCAGGTTTACAACATGCTTAGACGCCAAGTGGTTCGTCCAATGCGTAAACCACTTATCGTGATGTCACCTAAGTCACTATTACGTCATCCAATGGCTGTATCTTCGTTAGAGGAACTTGCAGAAGGCAAATTCCATAACGTAATTGGCGAAATTGATGATATCGATCCGAAGAATGTGAAGCGTGTTGTTATGTGTTCAGGCAAGGTTTACTACGATTTGTTAGACCAGCGCCGTAAAAATGAGCAAACAGACGTCGCAATCATCCGTTTAGAGCAACTTTATCCATTCCCACAAGAAGAATGCGCTAAAGTTGTGGCACAATACAGCCACGTAAAAGATTGGGTTTGGTGTCAAGAAGAGCCTCAAAACCAAGGCGCTTGGTACTGTAGCCAACACCATTTCTGGCAAGCAATTCCAGATGGTGCAAAATTAACATATGCAGGCCGTGATGCATCCTCGTCACCTGCAGTAGGTTATGTATCCGTTCACAACCAGCAACAGAAAGCCCTGGTTGAAAACGCACTCACAATTAAATAAGGAACAGTAATGACAATTGAGATAAAAGTTCCGGTTCTACCTGAGTCAGTTGCCGATGCCACCATTGCAACCTGGCACGTTAAGGCAAGGCCGGTGACGCAGTTAAACGAGACCAGAACCTGGTTGATATTGAAACTGATAAAGTGGTTTTAGAAGTTGTGGCGCCAGCGGACGGTACAATTGGTGAGATCCTAAACGAAGAGGGTGCAACTGTTTTAGGCGAGCAAGTTATTGCTAAACTAGAAAAGGGTGGTGCTGCTGCACCAGCTGAAGCTAAAACAGAAAGCAAAGCGAAAGACGATTCTAAATCAGATGCGGCTCCAGCGGCTTCTGGAAAAACATCTGATGTTAAAGTACCAGTACTTCCTGAATCTGTAGCTGACGCGACAATCGCAACGTGGCACGTAGCTGTAGGTGAAGCAGTTTCTCGCGACCAAAACTTGGTTGATATCGAAACTGATAAAGTAGTACTAGAAGTTGTTGCTCCTGCAGACGGTTCTCTTGCTGAAATTATCGCAGAAGAGGGCGCCACCGTAACAGCTGAAGAAGTGATTGCTAAATTTGTAGAAGGTGCAGCAAGCGGCGCTTCTGCTCCAGCAGCGTCAAGCGAAAGCGATGACAGTGACGAGAGCAGTGATGTGCTTAGTCCTTCTGTTCGTCGTTTACTTGCAGAAAAAGGTGTTGACGCAGCTAAAGTGAAAGGCACTGGCAAAAATGGCCGTATCACTAAAGAAGACGTAGAGAAATACCTTAAAGGCGGCGACAGCTCAGCGAAGGCAGCGCCTGCTGCGTCTGAATCTGTTTCAGCTGACTTGCCAACGGGTAATTACCAACGGGTAATCGTACCGAGAAACGTGTTCCAATGACGCGTCTTCGCAAGACAATTGCTAACCGTCTTCTTGAAGCGAAGAACTCTACGGCAATGCTAACAACGTTTAACGAAGTAAACATGAAGCCAATCATGGACCTTCGTAAGCAGTATCAAGACAGCTTCGAGAAGCGTCACGGTATTCGCCTTGGTTTCATGTCTTTCTACGTGAAAGCGGTAACCGAAGCCCTTAAGCGTTTCCCTGAAGTTAACGCGTCTATCGACGGTGATGACATTGTTTATCACAACTACTTCGATGTATCGATTGCTGTTTCTACACCACGTGGCCTTGTAACACCAGTACTTAAAGATACTGACACACTAGGCATGGCAGGTGTTGAAAAAGGAATTAAGGAACTAGCACTTAAAGGCCGTGACGGTAAGCTGTCATTGGCTGAACTACAAGGTGGTAATTTCACAATCACCAACGGTGGTGTGTTTGGTTCACTAATGTCTACACCAATCATTAACCCGCCACAGAGCGCTATTTTGGGTATGCATAAAATCCAAGATCGTCCAATGGCTGTTAATGGCAAAGTAGAAATTCTACCAATGATGTACCTAGCGCTTTCTTATGACCACCGTATTATCGATGGTAAAGAATCAGTAGGTTTCTTGGTAACCGTTAAAGAGATGCTAGAAGATCCAACACGTCTACTTCTAGACGTATAAGACTTTCGTCTCACGGAATTGTGGTTAGGCGTTTAGCTTGTGTATGCTTGCTTTGCGCCTAACGCAACGCTGATATTTGCCCTATAATATCAGTCAAACTAATCAAGTCGCATTTGCGGCTTTTGTCTTACTAAAAATCGGATAGAAACACCATGAATTTGCATGAATACCAAGGTAAGCAGCGAATACCAAGGTAAGCAGCTATTCAAAGAATACGGTTTGCCTGTTTCTGAAGGATACGCAGCAGACACTGCTCAAGGTGCTGTAGAAGCCGCTGACCGAATTGGCGGAAACGAGTGGGTAGTTAAGTGTCAGGTACACGCGGGCGGTCGCGGTAAAGCTGGCGGTGTAAAGCTAGTTAAAAACAAAGACGACATTCGCGCTTTCGCTGAAAACTGGCTTGGCAAAAATTTGGTGACTTTCCAGACTGACGAAAACGGTCAGCCTGTGAGCAAAATCCTAGTTGAATCTTGCACAGATATCGCTAACGAGCTTTACCTTGGTGCAGTAGTTGACCGTACAACCCGTCGCGTTGTATTCATGGCATCTACTGAAGGTGGCGTTGAGATTGAAACTGTTGCAGAAGAGACTCCAGAGAAAATCCTTAAAGCTGAAATCGACCCAATTGTAGGTCCTCAGCCTTACCAAGCGCGCGAAATGGCGTTTGCTCTAGGTCTTTCTGGCGTACAAATCAAGCAATTCACTCAAATCTTCCTTGGCCTAGCTAAGATGTTTGAAGAGCTTGACGTTGCGCTTATCGAAATCAACCCGCTAGTTATCAAAACTGACGGTAACCTACACTGCCTAGACGCGAAAGTAGGTATCGATGGTAACGCGCTATATCGTCAGCCTAAGTTGAAAGATATGCAAGATCCTTCACAAGAAGATGCGCGTGAAGCTCATGCTGCTCAGTGGGAACTAAACTATGTTGCGCTAGACGGTAATGTAGGTTGTATGGTTAACGGTGCAGGCCTAGCAATGGGTACTATGGACATCGTAAACCTACACGGTGGCAAGCCAGCTAACTTCCTAGACGTTGGTGGCGGCGCAACTAAAGAGCGTGTAGCTGAAGCATTCAAAATCATCCTTTCTGATGACAATGTTAAAGCGGTATTGGTTAACATCTTCGGTGGTATCGTTCGCTGTGACATGATTGCAGAAGGTATCATTGGTGCGGTTAAAGAAGTTGGCGTAGAAGTACCTGTAGTTGTACGTCTTGAAGGTACCAATGCAGAGCTTGGCCGTGAAGTTCTAGCGAACTCTGGTCTAGATATCATTGCTGCTGAATCGCTAACTGATGCAGCGCAGAAAGTTGTTGCTGCAGCGGAGGGCAAATAATGTCTGTATTAATTAATAAAGATACTAAAGTAATTTGTCAGGGTTTCACTGGCGGTCAGGGTACTTTCCACTCTGAGCAAGCAATTGCTTACGGTACGCAAATGGTTGGTGGTGTAACACCAGGTAAAGGCGGTACTGAGCACCTAGGTCTTCCAGTATTCAATACTGTACGTGAAGCGGTAGAAGCAACTGGCGCAACTGCAACAGTTATCTATGTACCAGCACCTTTCTGTAAAGATTCAATTGTTGAAGCTGCAGATGCGGGTATCGAGCTAATCGTATGTATCACTGAAGGTATCCCAACGCTAGATATGCTTTACGTTAAAGAATACGTAGAAGCGAAAGGCGTTCGCATGATCGGTCCAAACTGCCCAGGTGTAATCACTCCTGGAGAGTGTAAAATTGGTATCATGCCTGGTCACATCCACAAGCCTGGTAAAGTAGGTATTGTTTCTCGCTCTGGTACACTTACGTACGAAGCGGTTAAGCAAACCACTGACGAAGGTTTTGGCCAGTCTACTTGTGTTGGTATCGGTGGCGACCCAATTCCTGGTTCAAACTTCATCGACATCCTTCAGATGTTCCAAGACGATCCACAAACTGAAGCTATCGTAATGATCGGTGAGATCGGTGGTACAGCTGAAGAAGAAGCAGCAGCGTTCATTAAAGCTAATGTAACCAAGCCTGTTGTTTCTTACATTGCTGGTGTTACTGCTCCTCCAGGTAAGCGTATGGGTCACGCTGGTGCAATCATCGCAGGCGGTAAAGGTACTGCTGATGAGAAATTCAAAGCACTAGAAGACGCTGGCGTTAAAACTGTACGTTCACTTGCTGAAATCGGCAAGGCGCTTCGCGAGACTACAGGTTGGTAAGCTAACGCTTAACAATTTTGTGATAAAAGCCCGCTTTAAGCGGGCTTTTTTGTGCGCGCTTATTAATACCAATTGCATTAATTAATTGACCAAATTTATCCACTCTCTCCAACAGAGAGTTTTGACTCGCTCAACATCCGCAATGAATGTATTCCAGGCGCGAGAGACCTGTTCTACTATTTCTTCGTAACCTCGAAATACTCGGTTGGATAAGCAACGCTGCCGCAGCCATTGCCATACCTGTTCCATCGGGTTCAGCTCCGGAGAATAGGCTGGGAGTTTTACGAGACTAACGTTGGTAAATGGGCTGGCCGTATCGAATGTATGCCAGCCAGCGCCATCCACCACAACAACGGCATGACGTCCTAGCTCTGTCGTTTCGCTTATCAATTTTAAATGTTGCTTCATCACCTCTTTATTGACAAGAGGGCTGATAAGCGCCTGCGTGTTGCCATTGCTCGGACACACTGCGCCAAACAAATAGCCATAATCAAATTGCTGTTGCTTTACCACTCTTGGTCTGCTGCCCTTCGCAGCCCATATTCTGGACGTCTGATTTTGCTGACCGAATCGTGCTTCGTCCTGGAACCAGACATCAACGCGATCCAGCGGGAGGTGACCCGGAGTGTGAAGGATCGTTTCCAACTGGAAGTTTTTTAAAAGTATCTTGGGTTTGCTGTGATTGTTTAGGGTGTTTAGAGCGACTGGTTATCCAACTGAAACCGAGCGCATCCATGACGCGGTAGACGTTTCGCAACTGATAGTCGATTTGGAAGGTGTCGCTAATGTATTGTCGTACATCCTGTGCAATCAAACGACCTCCCTCCTTTTTAACCGCGTTTTCTTCGATAAAATGTGCGACCTGTTCTCGCTGAGAGACGGAGAGCTGGCAGGGTCTACCCGGGCTAGGTTTGGATTGCAGGCCTTCAAGTCCGTAAGCCAGGTAGTTGGATACCCACGTATTAACACTGCCTCTGGCAACCCCAAGGTAAGCGGCTATCTGAGTACGCGTTTCCCCTTTTTTGAAATGATATAACGCTAAATAGCGGGTACGCAGTCGCCCGTTGGAGGTATGCTTTGCTAGTTGTTTAAAGTCGTCGGCTGTATGCATATGAAAATCACTCAAATATGAATAGCGCCATTAGATCAAACTTTTAAGTCAATTGGTATAACA
>Ga0208523_1000076_pt1 | contig 21216 bp, 21 predicted proteins | sample ETNtaG_17_FD_185770 | JGI IMG/M metagenome (GOLD analysis project Ga0208523, IMG submission 185770) | Marine microbial and viral communities from oxygen minimum zone, Eastern Pacific Ocean - ETNP201302PF82A (SPAdes) (version 2) | ecosystem: Environmental > Aquatic > Marine > Oceanic ...
AAATATTATTGAAAAAAATGGAAAAAATGATGAAAATTCTCCTGTATTGCTAGGATCATATTTAAAATCGTCAGATATACATAAAATTTCAGAAATCATATTATCAATTAATAATATGTATCCAGATTTTAGTTATATTGAACCTTCTCTTAATAAATCTAAATATTCTAAATTAAGAAAGACAGCTAGATCAGCATTAAAAAAATGTACTAAAACTGAAAGTAAAGTAATGAATAGATTAAGAATTACATTAATAAATGGTTGTCAAATGAAAGGATATTCTCCGGACATTTGTAATTTATTATGTAAAAAATTAAATTATGATATTAATAATCATAATTTATTTGAAACACAAGTTATAAATCATGTTAATAATTTATATTCAAATTGAGATAAATATAATTAATATAGAAATATAAAACATGAATATTGAAGAAATTTTGAAAGAATCAGGAAAAAAAATAATTTCTGAAATTGGTTTAGGACATTCTGAAAAGATTTATCAGCAATGCTTGCAACATCATTTAACAAGCAAATATAACTTGAAAGTTGAAGTTGAAAAAATTTTCCCTGTTATTTTTGATAACATTTGTATAGGTCATTGTAGACCAGACCTAGTAATAAATGATAATATTATAATTGAATTAAAAACTACAATGACTTTAACAAATATGGCAAAAACTCAATTACAAAAATATGAAAAGTATTGCGGTCAAGCATTTTTAGTTAATTTTCCCGTTCAATTTGGAATTAAAAATATTGAAATTTATAAACATTGACAATCTGGCTCTTTGTTATATATCCAAAATATTTCACTTTTTTCAATACAAATCGACATATGGGGTAAATTTGGTGGATTACAATAATAATCTCCTTTTTTTAAAATAAATTCTTCATTTGTTTCCAAATTTTTATACATTAATTTGCCACTTATAACAAATAATTCATACCTTCCATTGTGATAATGTGGATATTCAATATTCCCTTTTTCAATTATACAATATGATCTGTATCCATTTTTATCTGATATCAAAGACTTTATTTGTATGTTTTCATAACCTGGACCAGATTTAAAATCATTTAGATTATCTGTTGAAACCATAAGATGATTATTGGTTGGAAATTTAGATGAATTTTTTCCTAATTCTAATAAAGTATTAGTTTTTTTTATTGACTTATATTTGCACATATCAACATATATCATTAATTTTTATAAAATTGATTATTATATTATATTATAATAACAATCAATTTTAATACAATGACAAAAATTGTTAGTATTAATATTTATGAACTTCATCCAAAAGCAAACCGATTTTTAAGTAAAATCGGTATAGGATTATATCATAGTGGTGTTGTAATAGATGATCGTGAATGGACATTTGGTCCATTTATAAATAATGAAACAAATGAAAATGGAATTCATTCAATTCCACCAGGTTTATTTAATGAATTTCACAAAACAACTTTAATTGCTGGTCAAATTGATATAAATAATTTTGACCTAGCATGCATTATAAATAAATTTCGTAATCAATTTTTATCATCAGAATATAATTTAATTACAAATAATTGTAATAATTTTACTAAAGTTTTTTGTAAAGAAATATGCAATTATGATATGCCGAATTGGATTAATCGAACCGCTAAAATTGGTTCTTTATTCTATTGCCCTGGTTGTTGTAAAACGACTGATGTATTAAATGAAAATTATGATAATCTATTATCAGAATCTAGGTCCGAATCTTCTCCACATCCTCCAGTTATCTTGTAATATGTTTATATCCATATCCATTGGATAAATATCCTGATGGCCACTTTCTACAATATCAATAAACTGTCTGACTAATATAACAATTTGATTTCTTAAATGACTCGAAATATTATGTGTATGCCTTCTTAGTCTATTATCCATTCTCCTCATTGTAACTCTATCGAATAATGATAAAAATATCGCAGATTGGATTCCAGGCGTAATTTCTCTAATACCAAAATCATAAATCATATCCATTATAAGAGGATATGATATAAATATACGTTCTACTCGTCTATCGCGAGCTCTAACTCTATTTTGTCCATTAAATGACATAGCCCTACCCAGTGGTATATTCACACCTAGTGGTGGTAATTGATTAACTTTCCGTTTTGATTTTATAGATATAACTTGATTTTTAAGATATATATTCATTTTAGAAAGTCTATCTAAATCATTATTGGGCAAATAACTTAAAATATTATTTTCTAAATCATGTGGAATATTACTAAAAATTGAATAATTCCGTTCGATTGTATCTGTCATTTCTACAATATATTCATGAAATTTCCCACATAATTTTTTTCGTTTTAAGTGTATGTCTAAATTTGGTGGATCTGAATGCATTGTCGCATTTAATGAAATAGCCTTATTAAAATTATTTTCTGATATTTGTAAAAAAGTTTTTACAATATTTAATAACCTATCAATATATGTTTTTGAAAAATCATAATTATAATCTCCTAAATATAACAACACTTTTTTTAAAGTGTTTTTAAATTGAATATCAAACTCATGAAATTCATCTTCCGTATTTAAATCCCAAAATTTAGGCAACGTTTTATCTAAGTATTCCATTTTATAATATATTCTAATTACAAGATTTTCAATTTTTTTTATAATTAATTTAATTTTTGTTTAATCCACACAACTATATTACACGAACAAATACACTTATCTAAGTAATCGTATTTATCTCTTAATTCCCGAAATTTTGTTTTCCAATAAGATTTATTTTTTTCTGCCAACCTTGTATGCGAAGGTCCTAATAATATTGTCCCATCTTTTTCTAATAATTCATTACATTTTTTTAAAACATTTTCAATTGATTGCATATTATATTTAATCTTTTTCCGAGAAATTTCTTCATGTCCTAAAACACCAAATAAACATATATGATTAAACTTTCGTTTTGGATTAAATTTCAAAAAATCATCTACATAATGTCCCATTGGACTACCATATTTTTGCCTAGATTTTAAAGTATCAATTGTAATAAATTCTAAGGTTGAATTTATTAAATGATAATCTTTTGTGTATGAACCTACACCAACAAAAAGTAAACTACCACTTAATGATGGTATATATTTTTCAGTAAGATATTGCCTTGTATTTGAAATAATATTATACATAATATATATTAATATTAAATATTAAAAAGATGGACTGGTTTTTCTTATTATAGTCATTAAAACAAATTTTTAATTTTTTTTTTGACATTCTTCAAAAAATTTTTTGTAATTCTTTTTGGACATTCTACTTCATGAAGATCACCAATAAATGGTCCGTATTCATCTGTATAATAGGCATATTCTTCATATGAATCTGTCCAATAACCAAATGCATCATCATAAATAATATACTTTCCTCTTGGTTCATCTTCTAAAATGTGAGATAAATTTTTTTTTATGCATTTTGAACAGCAATTAGTGCGATCAATTTTTTCTTGTTTATTTTTATTTATATGATAATAATATTTATAAGTACAACTTAGACAAAAATCTTCATAACATAATGAGCAATTCATCATTAATTTATATTCTTGGCATTCTTCACATAATATTAAATTATTTTTGATTTCTTCATTTATTTCTTTATATTTTAAACTTTCAAATTCTTTTACATATGAATAGATAATACTTTCAATTTCTAACGGGAACATTTTGAATATTAAACTTTACTTATAGTAATAAAATAAATAAAATTTAATACTATTTTTTACATAAAGTATATATAAATCAATTTTAATTATCGGGAAACGAAAAAGGAAAATGTAAATTGATTATTTTTTTCAAAGTTAAATTAAAGTTAATGCAAATAATAACAGGAATACAAAATCTTGACGAAATTATTCATGATTATAAGATTGGATTAAATATATTTACTAATGAGTCTTTTTTAAAAATAAATTCATTTTGGTTATTATTCAAATATCAAGAAAAATTAGCAGATATTTCTAATATGCCCAATTTAGATTGGGAAACTCTTTACAAAATAGATAATGGAAATAGTATTTATTTTCGTCGTCATCGCTCATATGAAAAAATTTCTATAAGCATGTTTTTGTATTTATTCACAATAATTGGTCCTTTAATATCAAAAATTAGTAATCCACATTCATGGATGTTTAATTTATATATATATATTGGTTCTTCTATCTGGTTTGTCATATATTTAATTTATAATATATATTTTCGTTTAGATATTATTGTTGTCGCATTTCATGAAGATGGTATCAATTTTTATGAAGGATATCTCTTTCAATCTATAAATGAGTTAGAACAGAAAGTATATTCTTACGAAGAAATATCTCTTAAAATATCTAAACAAAAATATAAATGGACGACACATCAGGGTGGAGGTCATGGGCATATAACCTATCATACTGGATTTGCCTCTATTATTTTCCTTGAAAAAACAAAGTATAATCCCAAAATAGAATTTAAAAATATTTATGAAGAAGCACTAGTATGTCCAGAAAGAATTCATCAAAAATATATACAACATAAAACATATATGAAAAATATTTTAGCTTTTCCATCACATTTTATACCTTGCGACCTCGAAGATGATAATATTCTAGAAGCCGTTAAAATTCTACCAGTCTCACCTTAGAAATTTATCTAAAGTTCTGAATTTTCTATTATACCCAATATCTGAAACACTTTCATCTTCATAATCACTTTCACTTTCATAATCAGTTTCATCAAATATAATTTGCTTTCGTCCTCGTGTAGACGCAACATAATAAATATTTTTTTCATCTTTAATATCAACATCATCGCAAATACGGATAATATTGTATTCTAAACCTTTATATGAATGAACTGTATACATCATACATTCAGATTGTTCTTTGTCACGAACCAAATTAGCCTCAATATCAAAAATTAAATTATTTAATTCATTTTCACTTAACTTAAGTAAAAATGAAGGTAAATCATCAGCAAATCCAGCCATCTCTTCTTCAGTTAATTTAGAAATTTTTAATTTATTGTGTAATTTTTTCATATAAGAAACTTGACGATCAAAATTATTAATCCAAACTTTATCAATATTTCTAGCCGCTGTTAATAATCTCCGCCAACTTCGGAATAAATATACATATTTTGCTTGAGGTTCAGCATTATAATATATATCAGTTTTCCATTTTACACCAGATACCATCCATAAATCATCAAATTCCTTACATATCTCCTTACACGCAGGATTTCCAATACGAAAAGTCTTATAAAACTCAATGACAAATGTATTAGTTGGTAATTTTTCAAAAGCATTAATCGCACCACGCCATTCATAAATAGCTTGTTTAGGATCACCAACAAATACTTTAGGAATTGTCGTATCATTTAAAAGCATTTTCAACATAAGAGGATCGCAATCTTGGGCTTCATCAAAAAATACCATATCATAATTATTATCAAGATAACCTCTTGCCCAATGTTCAACTTCAACTAACTTTCTAATACTATCAAATGTAAAGAATTTTTTTTTCATTGCATATTCCCATAAATTTTTTAATATAGCTTTCTTTTGATTTCCAAAATTTTTTTTAATGTATTTATCAATCGATGAATATTCAACTTGTTTACAAAATTTCGCAAACCAAATGCAATAATAGTTTTTCACTTTCCAAGGTTTATTTGCTAACCAAGGATACACACTTCCAATCGTTTGAGGTTTCAAATCAATGATGCTCATATTATCACCATTAATACCAGTTTTTTGGATAAAAATTTGCCGCATCAAACCATCAAATGTACAACAAGAAACATTTCGAATCTTCTTATGGTATAATTTACATCGTATTTCACTAATTAATGCTTTGTTAAATGCTAAATATAAAATCTTCTTTTTTTTATGAATTTCAGCAAGTTCCAGTAAAGTTGTTGTTTTACCTGAACCAGCAACAGCTGTAATTGCCACTATTTCATTTTCAGCAAATTTATGTCGTTTAAGATATCTACGATTAATACCATCAAACCATTTCATTGAAGGAATACAACGACCATAAATAATTTGAGTCATTTCAATATCTTCAAACGTATTAAAAAACTGCTCTGCTTGTTTAGAAAAATTACCCTCAAATTTAATCATTTTAAGAAAATCTTTAAATTTGAGAACTTTACAAACCCAAACAGTTTTACGCATACCTTCAACTTCAATATTATATTCGGTTGTATTTTTTAATAAAAGCCATTCTTTAAAATTTGTTCTAAGAAAAATATTTTTTTTACATTTCTTAATCATATTTTTAAAATCATCTACGACTTCACAGATAGCAAATAAACCAACCTTAACTTTTTTTACATATACCTTACTTACATCAAATATCCAATCAGTTTTATCATTATTTACAAAACTATCTTTATCTTGAAAAGTAATATTTAAACTATTACCTTTATGAGACTCTGTAATAAATTTTTTCTCAATATTCATATGAAATTGATTTTAATATAAATAATAATATTTCAATTCTAATTACTTAATATATTTAAGATTTATATTATCCAACAAATATCATAATTAAACTTTTAAATATATGAAAACATATTTTATTATATGTCGGATAAAATAATAATTCTAAATAAAGATATTTTAAAAATTATTTCTAAATATCTTAAATGTCAAAATCAAAAATGTAAAAATTTGGGTCATGAACAATACGCTTTTATTCAAACAAATAAAGGTATTTATTGCAAACATTGTTTTAATGAATTACTTGATATACTTTATTTATTATAAATCAATACAAAATTATCTGTATTAGTCATCTTCCTCAATCAAATTTTTTATGACAATAAACACATTCGGTCCAATCAAACCAAGAATCTTCTTCATCTTCTTTATCTTCGCTATCATAATCTTCTTCATTTTCGCTATCATAATCTTCTTCATTTTCTTGTAAAAAACATTCTATAAAACAATTCTTACAATAGAAATGTTCACATTGTGGTAATTGAACTCGAATATTTCCGAATAAATAACTACCAATTAATTTTGTTATAACACTCTCTAAATTAAATTGTTCTAAATTTAAATCTAATTGGTTCTGACTAATACCAATATTTTTTATACAATTTTTACATTCATTTCTAAAGTTATTTATTATTATTAAATCAGAATCACCACCTAGAAATTCACAACATTGTTTACAAACATATTTTTCATTTTCATCACTTTCATCATTTTCATCACTTTCATTATTTTCATCATCTTCATCATTTTCATTATTTTCATCATCTTCACCAATTAAATTACCACATATTAAATAATTCGAACATTTATCACCAATATTTAAATGATCACTTCCTTGTATATAACTTTTGTGATATTCTGTTTCATATTCTTTAAATTCTGATTTTAATTGAAGAGTTTTCATTTCACTTTTATATATAAAATATATATATAAAATTAAATTCTAATTACTTAATATATTTTATAATATGTTTTCAAATATAAATTTTTTACATACTGATATAAAAAATATAATTTTCAAATATCTCAAATGTCATACACGAGATTGTAATCAAATTGGTTATGAGAAATTTAGTTTACTACAATTGAAAGAAAATAATCATATATATTGTAAAAAATGTTATCAATTAGCAAAAAAATATGAGAGAACATTTGTATTTAGTAGCCCCTGGGGATATCAAGGACGTTCATATCTAACATCATCAACAATTTTATAATTAACGAAAAATAAAAATTGAGATTAACTAACATTATGAAGATAAAGATGATTAAATCCAATACAAATTATTATTTGCATAATCTTTTAAAACCAATAAAAGGTAATAAAATTCTAGATTATAGATTCAGAACAAGAATAGATGAAAAATATATTCCTCAATATTTTAATAATAATATTGTTTTTCAAAGTTTTTCAAGTTTTCAACAAAATAATTTAAAATTATCAAAATTAATTCGTAAATTTGTAAAAGATAATATTAAAACCAAGTCAATACAAGCATTTGGAGGAGAAAGTTATTTATATTCTGATAATAAAAAGGATACATTATGTTATACTAATTCACAAAGTATTTTATCGGACATAAAATATAATGGATATGAAAATATCAAAAAAGTTGATTATAATAAAGAAAAATTCTTTTTTACAAATGATGATATTGTTTTAAATTTATCAAAATTAAATCAAAATCTAATAAAACAAATTAATAATTCATGTGTAAATAGAATTATAATTATTAATTGTCATCATAAAGATTTTTGGAAAAAAATAAAATTATTAACAAACTTTAAATTAATGAAAAGAGAAAAATATATTGATTATCAATTAAAATATTTTATAACTGGTAATATTTTTGTTAGAAAATCATTTATTTCATTAGGTGGAAATTGTTCTGTAACATATCAACTAAATAAATATAATTTAAGGAAAGAAAGTTATCCATTTGATTGGTCTAAAATAAAAATTAATAAGATAAAAGATGCTATTGAAAATAATTTTAATAATTATAATAAAGTAGAAATAGCAAAATATTCCAAAAATCATAAAAGTTGGGTATTTAAAAATAAATATGCTTCGTTTGCTCATGAATATTTAGAAAATTATAATTTAGAAGAGTTTGAAAATAAATTAATTAAAAGAATAAATAATTTTAAAAAAATTAAAAATCCAATTTTTATAAGAATAGAAACATATTCATATAAAAATCGAGAAATATATATTAAGTATTGGGAAGAAATAATTAAAACCTTGAAAAAATATTATAAAAATTTCAAAATTATTTTAATTAGTAAATTTAATCCAAATAAAAATGAAATAAAATGGTATCCATATAATGAATTTTCAAAAGAATGGCAAAATAATCATTTAGAATGGGAGAAAATTTTTTTAATGTATTAATAAAATCCAGTCCTTATTAATTCGTTATTACACAATGTAAAAATATATTAAATTAATAATATCATATTTATATCAATTTTTACACACGATAAAATAAAAAACAAAATTGATTTTAATCGTATATAATTAATATAAACTTGATACAATTCAAATTAATTAATATACTCAATATACTCAATATAAACGATATATACAATATATAAATAAAAATGTCTTCTCAAAATATCCGATCCGATCTTGGAAATGCTTCTTTTAGTTTACCTAAGGCTGTATTTTCTGTATTAACTTATTCTTATTTTTTCCTTGTATTTTTGATGCTTGGAGCTTTTCAATTAAATCTTTCTCATCACTTTTCAATTTTTAAAGATAGTGTTGTTTTTGATGTTTCAGTTGATTATGGAAGGGCTGGTGAATCACCACCTTTAGATGATACAGCATCACGAATTATTGTAAATACATTGATGCTTGGAGTTTTTGCATTACATCATTCTATATTTGCACGAAGAACAATTAAGAACTTTTTAATTAATAGCTTACATGTTCCAGCAGATATTGAACGAACTCTTTATGTATTAGTTTCTTCAGCTCTTGCTCATATTGCAATGGTTTTTTGGAGTACTTATCCTACTGAAGATAATTTATGGGGAAAATCAGATAATGATTTCGTCAATTATCTAGGTGTTGTGTTTGGAATGTTATTTGTTCTTTTATCTACTTTTATGATTGACCATTTTGACCTTTTTGGACTTCGTCAAGGATTACATCTTTGGCCTTCAAGTAATGAAGTCAAAACTATTGGTTTTTATAAATTAATTCGTCATCCAATTATGACAGGATTTTTAATTATGTTTTGGGCTCGTCCAATTCTAACATTCTCAAGTCTTCAATGGAATATTCTAACAACTGGTTATATCTTTATTGGAACTACAATTGAAGAATATTGTTTAATTCAAAATATGGGTGAAGATTATGTAGATTATAAAAGTAAAACTTATGGATTATTTCCTGGCTGTCCTTTTGGAATTCCAATGAAAATGGCTAGACGTTTAACCCAGTAATTAATATTAATTTTAATGTATTGATAAATAAATAATACGTAAAATCCAGTCCCGCCATTTAATAAGAACCAACGTAGTCCGCCCACGCCAGATATAATATAGTTAGTTTAAAATGAAATAAGAAATTGAATTCTAATTATATATATTAAATAAAAATGACTTGTGAATATTTAAATTGCAAATTTAAGAAAAAAGGCAAAAGTGAATTTTGCGGAAGACATCAAAAACTAGGCAAAAAATTAAAAAATCCTGAACTTTATTGTACTAAAAAAAGTTGTGCTAATTTGAGAGCTGAAAATAGTAAAAGATGTCAAAAATGTATTGCTCAAAAACAAAAAAAAGAGGCAAGTAAAATTCCGTGTCAATATCCAAATTGTAAATTTAGCGTAAAACGAAAAAGTGAAAGTAATGAATTTTGTGGAAAACATATAAAACTTGGAGCAAAATTAAAAAATCCTGAACTTTATTGTACTAAAGATAATTGTGGTAATTTGAGAGTAGAAGGACACAAATCATGTAAAAAATGTCTTGATCAAAGTAGAAAATTTGAGGAAATTCGTAAAAAAAAGAGAAAACAAATTCCAAAAACAAAATGTCGATTATGTGAAAAGGAAATTGAAGATTATACAACATTAAGTGGTAATAACCCAACTTTATGTAAATATCATTATGAATTAGAAACTTTAAGGGAAGAGCGACGACCAGAAAGGGATAGGAAAGAACAATATAATGAATATGATGAAAAAAGAAGAGATGATCCTGAAAGATTACAATGGAAACATGATTATAATAGAAGTATTAAATGTAGATTAATATATTATAAATACAAAAGTAATACCTGCGAAAGAAGAAAATGGGAATTAACAGATGAATTTGCTACAAATTTATTTTTATCAAAATGTAAATATTGTGGAAAACAAGGAATTATAGGAGATTTAAATGGGATAGATCGTATTGATAATGATATTTGGTATACAAATAAAAATTCCGTATCGTGTTGTAAACCTTGTAATATGATGAAAAAAGACAATGATTTAGAATTTTTCCTCGAACATTGTAGAAATATAGCACGACATCATAATAATAATAATAGATTAAATAATTAATTGGTTTTGATAAGCCTCCCAGCAAAAAGACCACCCATACCTGACATAATACTAAAATTTTTAGCACATAACGTAAAAAATTTTTTAATAAGCCACCTAAATGGTTTATTAAAAAACGATAAAAGAATACTAAATCTATATCTTAACGATATCCTTCCATCATATACCTATGTATATTAATGGTTAATATCAATACAGATAACTTACCTAGTGTGAGAGTGTGAGTGAGAGAGAGATAAGTGTAATCTAATTACTTAAATTACCTCATATCTACACATAACCGAAGAAGAGGATTAATTATATGAATTCATGAGGAAATTCAAATAATAAGACCGAATAGTAAATTTGAAATAAATTAAGCACCAGACATAATACTGAATACGCTTAATTCGAGTACGCTAAACCACCCATTCCTGACATAATTCTGAGTACGTTGTAGTTGACTGCGAATACTTTTACGACAGCATCAGTTGCGGTAACTGTGATGTTAAGAGTAGCGTTGTCAATTCTGGACATGTTAGCGGTACCAGATGGTTGATGTTCAGCTGGTTTGAGAGCAAAGGAGTATACGTTAATTCCTGTTGCTGGGGAAGATCCGAAGCATTGGTATGGTTGTACCCAGTTGAAGTATGATCCAGCTCTTTCTGCGAAACGGTCGTGTCCGTTAAGTTGTAATTTAGCGGAGGTAATATCAGTGTATGCGAAGTTGGCTGAAGCTGCTGCTTTGACTGCCCATACGAGACATTTGACTGGATGATTGAAATTGAGTTTGACTTTGTTGTTGGTTCCAGTGATAGATTCATCACCAGTGAATTGGAGTTGTTCAATTAGATATTCGTGGGAAGTTTGTGCGAATCTACGTCTTTCATCAGTATCAAGATATACATAATCGATGAAAAGAGAAGTATCTCCAAGAGAAGCGGAAGAAATACCAGTTGAACAATCAGCGAGAGCTGCGAATTCAATGTTAAATTTAACTTCGTGGTATTGGAGGGAGATAAGTGGAAGAGCAAGACCTGGGTTTCTGTTGAACCAGAATTGAAGTGGTACATATACGGTGTATGCTGCGACAGCTGCGGTAGTGCTGGTAGAGTTGGCTGCTACATCACCAATCATGTTTTGGTATGCTGCTGCTGCACCAGATTCTTGGGTAAGTTGTTGCCAGATAGATAGCCAGTCTGAGTATTGTTTGTCAATTCTTTGACCACCGATTTCTACTTCTACGGATTTGATAAGAGCATGTCCAATTTCTGCGGACCAGTTTTGACCGGAGGATTCTGCGGCTAAAGCTGGGAGAGTTGCTTGGAGATAACAGTTGGTAATAAGATCACCATTTCTTGATACGGTTACTGTTACTTTTTTTCCGAAATCTGGAGATCCATTGAAAGTTTGTTCAATAGATTCTACGGAAAAGTTAGTGTGTCTTCTGTAGACAACTTTGAAGAAAGTAATTTGAGGATTACCTGTAAGGTAAATATCTTGTGCGCCATAAGCGACTAATTGCATAAGTCCACCACCCATTTTATTTTTGTTATATAATAAGGAAAGAAAAAAATTTTGAGTTAAATAAAAATTAATTAATTAAATAAATAAAAAATAAAATAAAAAATTAAATACAAAAAAAATTAAAAATTAAATACAAAATAAATCAAAAATAGGTAAAATTTTTTTACTAAATCGCGATGATTAATATATCAGTCTATTAACGACCAGAATATTAAAAAAAAAATATCAAATATACGACTGGATTAAAATATATATATGTATAAAAATATCAATATATATAATTTAATTAAATTTGGTACACCCTATATATAATAATTTATTTATCAGTAAATATATAAAAAAAAAATTTATAAAAATAACTCATATAATTAATTCAAATTGAAGAAAATTATACCATATATCCTTGCGATTGGATTAAAGTGGTAATTTTAAAAAAAAGACTATGTTCAATTCCTCCAAAATCATATAATCCACCATCATATTTTTTAAATTTAATAAAAAGTTGGTTTAATTTTGCAAGAGGTGGATTAAAAATTTTTTTTGTAATATATTCATTCATATTATAAAATCTAGTTTTATTTTTATCAGATGTTAATGTAATTTTGGCAAAAGAATTTGAAACACCATATCCTCTACCTTCCATATTTGATAAATTATCTATATGTAATAGAATGTAATTCTCCCCATTAATATTATATTGATTTTGACCAGTATAGCTTGCTGATCCTGATAAATCATTTCTAGTAAAACCTAAAATATTTCCTATACTTCGTTCTTTATATAAATTGCGGGTAGTTGTTTCATATTTTTCAGTATTTCCTCTAAAAATAAGGGAAAAAATATTATCTCCTCCAGTTAAATTACTAGCAATAGACATTTTTCTGGAAGTTGTATCGACTGAAACTGTATATGTTGATTGACCAGCGGTGGTCATTTGTTCTCCAATAGTAGTAGCCAATTCACTTTCGGTATAATTACCTTGAGGTATAGTAGCAGTATAGTATGTATTTGTAGAAGTTTGTGTATTTGTTTCAATAAAATGAATTTCATTATTGGATGCGTTAATAATATATCCAGAATGTGGAATTTCTGCTGAAATTAATTCAATTGACACTATATCTTTATAAACATTATTTAATTCAATTTCATATTGAGATGTGCTTGAGAATAAATCATAATTTCTGTCACGACTATCAATTACAACAAAATATTCTTTTGTAAGACCTTTATTTGCTTCTTCTAAATATTTTTTAAATATATCAGGTTGTTTAATAAGCATTTGTAAATTAGTGGGTTGTGGGGGTTCGTTTAAAGCTATTTTTTGTTCTGCGGTTGGTAATTCTGAATATTGTGTATCTGCATCCATTCCGGGTAAAACCTTGTCAAATTCTTCTAATTTTTCTATATTTTCTTCAATAATTGTTTCTAAATTATTTTCATTATTTTCATATTTTCTATCAGAAAGTGCTTTCTCATAATCTTCTGGTATATTTGTATTATCTTGCCTATATTGGTCTTCAAATTGAGGATTCCGACCTTTCATTTCTTTTAGTGGTTGATTATTATTTCTTTCTTTTTGTATTTGTTCAAAATTATTTATTATATCACGATTACTTCCTGGAAAAGAGGTTGACGCGAATTGTGTATTTTGTCTGGATGGATGATCAGATACATTTCCAAAAGATCCAGTTTGTCTTGGTTGTATTTGCATATTTTTATTATCTCTTTCATTTCGTAATGGTTCTTTTGGAATATTAATTAAATTTTTATCAGGTGACATATCATTATGAATTTTTTTCATAATAATTTCAATTAATTCATTTATAGTAGTTCTATTTAACCCTTTAACATAATCTATAATTGAAGTTGTATCTTTTTTGGGTTCAGAATTATTATAAATGTGTTCCATAACTTTTACACATAATTCTTCTTCATCATTGCTAATTGAATAATCATATTCATTAATTAAATGTTCATAAACAACACTTAATAGCACTTTGTAATTATTTTGTGAAAAGAAAACGTTAAATACTTTATCGGACATGGGGTACTTATATTATATAATATATCTAATATTATATCATTTTTATATACGAATGATTTAATTAATTATACTATAATAGTTTCTTTTGATAACTCCTTATTTTGTTCTAAATGTTGTATCATTGCATTTTGATCTCTATCTGCCCGATTTCCTATATCGATGTCAGAATATATTTTTTGCTTAAGAGTTTGTATTTTAAATGTTAATGAATGTTCTAATCCATGAAAATCGTAAAAATTATTACCAAATATTTTAAAATTTATAGTTAATTTAGATATATCAATTGTTGGATGAAATGTTTTAACAATTGGATAAACTAGCAAGTTGTTATAAAAAGTAGTTTTATTTTGAGTAGAATCTAATAAAATTTTAGCAAAATCATCCTGACTATTATAATGAACTCCATCTATAAGACCACTTAATTCTGGTATTTCCAATAAAACATAATCTTCACTTTGAAATGTTATTCTATCATTTGAAGTATAATTATTTTGTCCAGAAAGATTAACAGCATCAAACCCTAGTATTCGCCCAGCAGTGTATGTAATATATTTGTTTCTAAATGAATCTATTCCGTAATTTTCTATACCATTACTAAATACTAAATTAAAAATATTATCACCGCCAGAAAGATCACTTTGTATTTTGATTTTTTCATCCGATGTATATGATACATTATATGTTGACTGACCAGATATATTTAAAGCATTTTGAATTGCATTACCTATAGTTTGGGATGTATAATTTCCAATAGGAATTTCAGCTTCATAATATGTTGAACTTATTACTTGATCATTTTTTTCTTGAAAATGTAAAATATTATTATAATTTTCTAGAAAATATCCGGATTTTGGTATCTCTGCTGTAATAAGTTCAACTGATACTACATTTGTATATATTTCATTCAAATTAACTGTATAATTATTTGAATTTGGAAAAATGTCTGTATTCCTATCACGACTATCTATAGTAAGAAAGTTGTCAAGTGTTTTATCTTCACCATAAATTTTTTTATGTAATTTATCAAAATGTTCTGGTTTATTTATAAGAATATCAGTTTTATATTGTTTTGGTGCACTCAAATCAATTGGTTGATTTAATTTTTGTTTTTCAATATTTAATTTTTTATACATTTTTACTGGATCAATATCATTTTTGACTCTTATGTGATCATATATTTGTCTGGTTTCTAATTGTCTAGTAATTTTCTGATTTATATCATCACTGATAGAAACTGGTATTTGGCTGATAACATTTTTTTTTATTTTTTCACTTTTCTTATTTTCATTTTGAATCATTTGATTCATAGTAATTTGTTTTTCAACCCTAAAATTTAATTTAAATACATCTTCTTTAATCGTATCTAAAATATTTTTGATAACAAACATATTAGCTTTTGTTTTTGATAAATTTGGATTAAATTTGTTATAAATTTGTTCCATTAATAAGTATATTTTTTCATCATAATCACTTACATTAATTTTTACATTAAATTTTTTTTGAGAAAAATTGAGTAAATAATTCGTTATTAATTGATAGTTTTCAATACTTAAAAAATCTTCCATTATACTTTAACTATATAGATAATTACAATTAAATAATTTTAAATATATTTTTACAACTATATTAAATAGTCCTAAAAATACAATGTATAATATTAAATTTAAATTTTTATGAATTTATAGCCTTTATTTTTTTTTGAAGATCTTCATTCTGTTTTTTAGCATCAGCAAGTTTTTGAGATATATCGGAAACTGCTTCATAATATTCTGTTTCAAAATTTTCAAGAATAGATGAATCTTGTAAATCAAGAAAATCTTCACGATTATATTTGCAAGAGATTGTCATAAGTATAGCAAACAATAAAACAATAACACTTACATTTAATATTTTATTCAAAAAAATAGTCATTCTATTATATAATAAAACATTATAAAAAAAATTACATATTTAATATATTTACAAATTTTTTTCAATCTCTTGAACAAATTCGAGAGCTCTTGTTGATCTATCTTGTGCAATTTTTGCTTGATCAACAAGACTGGTAGCATAATCTATAATACTTTTCATACAAGTTTTTTTGGATAATTTTCTAGCAGTTTCTGATTCAACAGCAGCTTCTACAGACAATCCTTGTGAAAGAACACTTTCAGTTTGTATTTGAGCTTCTGTAGCAGCACTTTCTGTTTTTTTTTCTGTTTTCTTTTGTTCTTTCTCATCTTTTTTTTCATCTTCCCAAAAAGCTTCAGTAATTGTTCGTAATAAATCAAAATTTTCGATATTATCAAATGATTCTTCTTTCTTTGAAATGTTTAAGACAGCAACTAAAATACCGATAACTATAATAACTAAACCAAATATTATCAAAGTTTTATTCATAATGTATATATAATATAATAAAATATTATATTTTTTTTTAGAGTTAAATTTAAGGTATATAAAAAAAATATCTTTATATTATAAAATTAATAATGAATAAAGCAAAAAGAATAGAAAATTCAAAATCTTTGTGGACAGAAGATAATGATTTAGAAGATTATGTAAATACATACGGAGATAAATTATATAAATTGCGTTATTATATTTTCAAACACAGGGAAAATCTAAACATATATGAACCTATATCTAAGTGTCCATCGTTAGGTAATAAGGAAATTTTACTTTTTGATAAATATGTTTATGCAAGACTAGAAATAGATAGTATTTTTGAATGTACTAATTATCGTAAGAATATATCTACACAAGATTTATTATCATTGGGTCAATTTGAAACAGATTGTATAAAAACTATTGCGGATTTAATAAAAAGAGATAATCAAATTATGGAACATTGGAAAAGAACATTACATAAATTAGAAACTTCGTTAAAATATTGGATAACAGAAAGAATTCCTTCTGTATTAAAAAATGAAATATCTAGTAATGCATCAAATCATTACGCAAGTATTAATGGAATAAAAGGTAAGAAAATTTATATGGATACATTAAAAAATGATTCTGCATTAATAAAAAAATCAAAATTATCGTTTGTATATTTACAAGAAGTTAGAAAATTATATAGTAAAATTTTAGGACAATTAAACAAATTTAGTACTTATAAAATGATATTATCAAAAAAAGAATTAAAACAATGTTCTAATGATGAAATTATGATAAAAGGACCATTTAAAAAATATTTTGATATATGGCCAAGCGAAATTCAAATTGAAGAAGATATTGATTTAGAAAAATATTTTGCGGATGTATTATCAAATTTAGACATTCCAATCGAACTTACAACTGAAGAAGCAATTTCAAATAATGATGTATATAATAGATATTTAAAATGGTTAAGTGACTATAAACAAAAAATTTCCAATAAAGTTTCACAAACAACTCTAGATACAATTTTACCAAAATACTATATAAATCTAGCTCGTAATGTATCTAAAGAAAACAAAAAACAAAAAAAATTAGAATAATTACTTTACTTAATTAAATTTATATTAAATTTATATTTATATTATAATATAAGATGAGTGATCATTGTACAACAAAAGATGAAATCTGTAATTTATTAAAAGAATTAAAAAAAAATGAAACAAAAACTACCACTGATATTAGTAATATTTATAAAAATTTGGATGATATAATTAATTCTAATTCTAAAATCAGAACCAGATTACGAAAATCTGTTACAGATGTCACAGAATACACTGGTGGTGGAAGTAATTTTAAATTAGACGAAGATTTTGTAAAATATATTAAAAGTATTCAAAAAAGATACAAAAAAGATAAAGTTTGGTCAGAGGATTTTATAAATGAAATGAAATATGAAAAAATTAAAAATTTTAAAATGCTAAAAAAAAATATAAATGATGATGATGAACTACTTCCTTATTTAATAACAGAATATGAAGTTGATTTTGAAGAATTATTAAATTATCCAAAACAACAAATAGATAGAAATTACTTAATTAAAGCCATAGAGAAAATTAATAAAAAATTAAATTTAGTAGAAAAAATAGATATATATAGTATTTCTACAGAGCAATTATATAAACATTTATCTTTATTAATAAAAAAAAAAAAAGATAAAATTCCAGAAAAAGATATAAATAAAATTCTACAAAATTTTAATGAAATAGATCAGCATGATTATGAATTTGATTTATTATCTACCATTGTTGCCAAAAAAATGAAAAAACATTTAAATATGTTTCTTAACATTTGGAATATAAAATTAAATCATAGAAGAAATGTTTTAGAAAATCTAAAAACTCGTGTATATAGTGAAAATATTGCTTATTTTTTATCAAAACAAGCAAAACTTTTAAAATATATGTATAATACACCAATATCATCAACACACCAAATTTTAACCGATAGTGGATTAGGTTTAAAATTCTTTAAAATTCTAACAAATGATGGTAAAATCGAAGTTGATGATATTAACAAAGAAACAGAGCATCAATTATTTCAGATATTGAGAGATCAATATGAATCATATTTAATGAATAACCATACACTAAAAGAAATACATAATTCTAAAATGCCAATTGGATTTAATGTAGTGGATATAAAAAGTGGTCCTGATTCTCAATTTGCTACATTAGCTAGTTGTATAGATGATGATGATATAATAAAACTAATTTCAAATAAATGCGAAAAAAGCAAACATCCAAAACTTAAAAATTTTTGTAAAAACTTATCTAAAGTAAGAATAAATACCAAAAATAATTATATTTCAAGAGAAAAAGTAGATATTGCTCAACAAGTAATAAGAGAGTTAGTTTCTAATTTTGTTGAAGAATATATTAATGATCATCCTTATGCAATTAATATTTTATCATTATTAACAAATTATAAACTCTTAAAACAATATCATGTGTTAGGATTACCATCTGACGAACAAAGTTATCATCTATATTCTGAAAAAAATATGGGTTTATCTGACATAAAAATAAAAAAAATAATAAAGAATTTAAAATCTGTTATTACTGAAAGTGAATATTTAAACCCTAACCATTTGGAAAATTTACAGGAAATATATTGGGGTGATGAATTGACATGGCATATATTAGCTTACATATTTTATAAATATTTCGGAATATTATTAATTTATATTTCTGGAACACGTAAATATATTCATGAAGGTTTTTATATAAGTTGGTTTACACATCTTGAACGACATAAAAACACAAATTTAAAAGATAGAGCAAAATATGCTATTTTTTTAAGTAGTTCCCCAACTGTAAATTATACTGGTGTTCATTGTCACCCAATGTATTATGTAGAAAAGAAAAAGAAAATAAAATTATTTTCAATTGATAAAACAAGTTCTGAATTTAAAAAATACAATGATTCATTAAAAGATTTTATAGATGATATTACATATTTTGAAAAATAAATATGTGATAATGTTCAATAGTTTTTATACTTCTTGCTTCAATTTTATTTTTGTAACATATAAATTTTTTATATTCAAAATAGTTATTAATAATACTTTCCACCTCCTTTTTTAATAGTTTATGATTGGGGTTCGAACTGTTTTTCGTATTCTTATTCAACTTTACGTATCAATAAAAATGAAAGAAAACGAAAGTAAATCAAAGCAAAATTAAAATTGAAACAATAATTATATTATTGATATTTTAAGTATGAAATTTAAAATATATATTTTTATTAAATAAATAGCTTACGAGAGCCAAGTTTGTTGTTTATATTTAAAATATATGTCGTTATACTTTTCAAACAATTAAATATCAGGGCAGGTTACGTGTCCTAAGACCTCTTAATGTTAATTAATTAATGTTAAGAAAGGTTAATGTAACGGAAAAGAAGAATCTTTAGAATTTGGAAAGAGATGGAAAAATCTAAAGAACATAGATATTGTATTTGTATCTCCTTTAACACGAACTCTTCAAACTGCTACTAATATTTTTAGTGGAACTGATAAAAAATTAATTGCGATTGAAGATATCGTTGAATTTCCTCAAGGAATACATTATTGTAATAAGCGTAAAAAAAAAAGTGAATTAATTAATCTTTTTCCTAATGTAGATTTTTCTCTTATTGACGAAGATCCTAAGTATTGGGAGAATGATGTTGAAGAAACAGTTTCTGAATTACAAAAAAGAATTCAAACATTTTTTGTTTTTTCTAGAAAAAGAAATGAAGAAAATATTTGTGTGGTCGCACATAGTTCATTTTTAAAAGCACTTTTATTTGGAGAAGTTGGTAATTGGAACAATGGATTAAAACATTGTTATCCTTACGAATATAAATTAATCCAACAATAAATATATATAATAACATTCATTATTTTGTAATTTATGTTGATTTAAAATATATTTTTTTGTAAACATGGTCTAATTGAGTGTGATAGGTTTATTATATCGGAGATAAAATCATATAATCGATATAATAAGGATAAAATAACACATGGTTTTAATTCAACTATAACTTGGTTCTGGATAGAAAAAATAAAGGTTCGAACTGTTTTTCGTATTCTTATTCAACTTTACGTATCAATAAAAATGAAAGAAAACGAAAGTAAATCAAAGCAAAATTAAAATTGAAACAATAATTATATTATTGATATTTTAAGTATGAAA
>Ga0208523_1000078_pt1 | contig 21021 bp, 13 predicted proteins | sample ETNtaG_17_FD_185770 | JGI IMG/M metagenome (GOLD analysis project Ga0208523, IMG submission 185770) | Marine microbial and viral communities from oxygen minimum zone, Eastern Pacific Ocean - ETNP201302PF82A (SPAdes) (version 2) | ecosystem: Environmental > Aquatic > Marine > Oceanic ...
GTTCGACTGACAAAAGTCTCCCAAAAAGGATTAGATTTCTCTAATGGCTGGACTATATCTTAAGCCAATTATTGGAAATAACTAATTTCCTATGACCCACAAACATTTAGTCTCTGAACCTTTTCCATATCCTAGTTAAAAACAGACGTAGGAACTTGGCTGCGGATTATCCATTTCATCCTTTAATATAAAGGAATTATCTTTAACGTTTTTACTTTACACAAGGTCATTACCCCGTCCATCATATAGTTTCCTACATGACTTAGTAGTTAAAGCTTTAGGAAGTTCCCGCAATTTGAATGTGTTGCACAATATAGAATACTAATTGTCATTTTCTTCTATTTGTACTAGCAATTTGGGTATTAGTAAAAATAATAACAGTATCCTTCACCTTTACCTATATACCATACTGCTAGTATATAGAGTGTTGCTATTTCAGTCCCAAGGTTGAACTGACTTATCCCGTTTATCCAGTCGATATTAATTACCGACTTCATATATTCAGGTTTTAGAAAACTTTGTATATGATCTGGATTTCTCCAGCGGACCGACTGTATCTTAAGCCACTTCTGGTTAGTTAGACCATCATTAGTGACCAACACCCGTTCAGTCTGTGAGCCCCCAGCATAGAACTTACTATTACGTTCCTTAGCTAGTTAGGTGGCGGATTACCAATTTCATCCTAATTTAGGAATCATCTCTAATATTTTTACTATGAGCGACGCTATTAACGTGCCTATTATTTATAGTTTCCTATAAATAAGGAGTAATTAGAGCTTTATGGTTTCCCCGAACCTCAAGGTGTTTTGCCGAATATAGATTACTAATCTAGTATATTCATCTATACCGACTAGCCAGTTAGAAATTCTATAAAAAAAACAATAGAATACAGTATTTTCCACTATTTATCCTAAATATAATACTGTAATATTTAGGTAGCTGGCTGTTACGAGCAGAAATTTTTTTATTGATATTCTTTATTTTCTAATTGATTTTAAATATTATCGTTAAAAATAAATAAATATCGTATTTTAACTCGTTGAAATGATTTCGATAATACAACATTTGACATTCGTTAAAATAAACGGTGCTGTCGGAGTTTGTTGTATTTCCTTGTAAAATGATTTACAAGTCAATGCTTCCCATGTTTCAATTTTCAATTCACATGATCACATTGATATCGCTCGGAAATGGAGTTACCCAAACTTGCGATAGTCTAGACTGTACATTAAGCAATAATATTTAATATTATCACCGACAAGTGACCCAGTCGTTAGCGATTACCAGATAAATCTGGTCACCGACGGTCTTGACCTATTTTGATTTGCCAACCAAAACACATCTTTGACCGTTTTCACTTATCTCGCCTTGAATATATATCATTCGCACATGAATTGTCATTCACGTTATATTTAACCACTTATTTAATATAAATAGTACGATTAAATACAGACTAACAGCAATCAACTATGTTAATTCATAGTTAAACTAATAAAAATTCTATAGTTTGGTGCGTTGCCACCCCAATTCTGTTTTTGGACAATTATTATAATATTTTGAATATTATAATTAAGTTTAGAGTTCTCACACTCTTCACAATTATTTATCCGTTTGTATGCAAAGTATGAAATTTCACTAGGAGGTTCTTTATAAGAAGGTCTTTCACTATCAATGACTGTAAAAGCAGCTTCACCACATTTTTGACATACATATAATGCTTCAGCATGTATAAGAGTTTTTTCACAATCACATTTATAACAATAAGATTCATTTTCATTGTATTCATATTTGCCAGAATAATTTTCATCAATAATTGATAAATATTCGTCAAGTAGATCAGAACGATTAAATTTATTAGTTTTATTAACAAATTTTGTCATGTTTTGATTATCTTTTTTGGCACAATTAAAAAAATTAAGTGTCTTTTTTTCTTTTTTACCTTTTTTCTTTTTTTCGTTTATTGATACTTTATTATAATATTTCGATATTAAATCTAATGTATCGAGATAATATTCAATTTTGTCGGTACCATTTTTAATTTCGTCAATTTCCTTCTCTAAAGCGATAATTTTATCTTTTATTTCAAACTTTTTTTCAATATCCTCATCGGTTATAGATGTGTTTGCACTCTTACAAAGTGTTTTATATTCTTCTTGTAATGTGAAAAGACTGGTTTCTTTTTTAGGAAGAGATTTCTCTAAAGAGCTAAATTTATTTATTACCTCTTTATGTTTTCTATCTAATGTGATAGAATTGTGTCCTCTCCTTTTTTTTTCACTAAATTTAAAAGAATTTGACATATTGGTAGTACTACTACGTTAAATATTTTAATTCTTATGAAGGTAACATACACTATAAACAAAATAAATATCAAAAAACGCAAAACGATATATTTAGTCGTCAGAATCGGAACATATCGCTAAACCACTAAATACAATCTCTTGAACTTTTTTGCGTTTTCGTATTTTTAATCCTTCAGTTTGCTTGATATCTTTCAATTTAACGTCTTTATAATTTTCTTTGACAACGTCAAAAACATCTATGTGATATTCTTGTCGTTTATAAAATCGTTGTCTATACGTTCCTTGATTTATAAATATTGAAAAATTGTCGGCAATATCAATAACTATAGGGGTAAAACCCGTATTTGCTCTTAAAATACGACCAACAACTTGTTCAACTTCCTTTCTTGGACAAGCCATTAATAAAGTATTTAATGTAGGAATATCTGTTCCTTCTGCTACTAAATTATAAGTTCCATAAATTACATCACATTTTGAAGATTCTTCTAATTGAGCTTTTTTCATACCACCCATATAATATCCAGTTGTTATAGGAACTTCCTCTCCATCAACAATTTTAGTATAGTTAAAACTATCAAAATTCTCTTTCATACTCTTTAAATGAATTTTTCTAGATGATAATACCAATATTTGTCTTCCTTGTTGTGCAAATAGTTTTAATTGGAACCTGATAAATTTCAATCTTCTTTTACAAGATATAATTAAGTCTACCATTTTAGGAATATCATACGCATCATTTCTACAAGTACGAGCATTGTATCTTCGTATTTCTCTAAAATGTGTGTTTGTATAATTAATAAATTTAACAATAACTTCTTGCCCTCCTCTCTTTTCTATTAAATCATTTCCTATATAGCCCAAATGCCAATAAAAAACCTTCTCTAATTTATCATTTCTTGTTGGTGTAGCACTCAATCCCAAAAAATACTTTGTAGCCACGATCGGTAAAGCTCGTGAAAATGTTGGTGCCCCGAGATGATGACAATTAGAAACAACAATTCCTTGATGTGGATTTCCAGATTTTGTACCACAAACTACAAAATTATGATTGTCTTTAACCTCAATATCATAAACATATGGTTTAGTTTGTCTATGATAACCTTTATGAATATAAGATTTTACATAATTTACTCTCGCATATCCATAATCTAAAAATTTACTATCCCACGAATAACGCCATTCTTGTATATCATCATGAATTTTATATAGCATATTATCAATCGAAATATAAGGAGAAATTATTTGTTTTAATTTAATTATACCATCTTTATTAAAACGTATATAGTGATATCCTTTTTTACGATTATCAAAACTAAGACAACAAGGAATATCAAATACATTATTTAAAGTTTCTATTATTCGTATTTGACTATCATAATCAAATGAATGAGTTGATAAATGACCACCATTTCCTCTTTGGTTGATAGAACCATCATCTAAAAACCAAATTGATAATCCTCTCGGATCTAATTTATCTAAAACCCATTGAGGACATGTGTGAGCAGTTTTCGGAAAAATATACTTTTTATCAATATCAATAATTTTAGTATGAAAACGAAATGCTTCTTTTTGAGAATAACCATTTTTTTCAATATAATTTAATTCTTTAATACCAAACATATTTGCTTTCCATTTACAATAATCATATTGTTTTTTTCCATGTATAATACATAATCTAATACGATTTTTACCATTAATTCTTCTAATACAACCATCTCCTAAAAATGAACCTAATAAAATTTGTTCTTGATCTTCATTTAATCCTTGAGATATATAGTTAAAATCAGTATTCTCATTAGCATCATAATAAGAAATTAGTAAATCACCTTCGGTCAAATCTTTTGCTTTCATATATCCGTGTGATGTTAATATTTTATGTTCGGGAGTACATTTCATGATTTTTTTACTACATTTTATTTCTACTAAATCTGTCCTTTCTTTTCTCCATGCATGAGTTAATGATTTATATTCAAAATTTTTGGTCAATTGGTTATAGGACAAAATTTTTGGTATTTCTTTACCTTTTACCCACATTTCATATAAAGTTCCTATTAATGAATAACCATTTTCAGTTATAATAGAAGTATTAAATGGAAAACATTCATCGTATATTGAAAGACCGAATTGGTCAAAGAAACCTCGGGGAAATACTCTATTTTCACTTACCAGTGTTTGAAGCATAGCAATAACAATATCTTTATCTTCTACATCACATTTTGGACCTTTTATAATACCAACCCTAGCACCTGGAACAAATTGTTCTATTCGTTCTATCCATTGTGTTAATAAAACAGATGTGTGAACAACTATGAGTGTTTTTTGTGCTAATTTCGTCATAATATATAGAGCACAGAAAGTTTTTCCTCCGCCACAAAATATTGATATAACAGTCCCACCACCATATAGTTTATGTTTTACAATGCTTTTTTTATTTTTCACAGATTTAACAATAAATTTATCAAATGGATTTTGAAGAATAGATAAAGCTCTTTTAATTATAGGTCTTTGTATAGGACGTGGTTCAAAAACACATTTTAAATTTATAGGTTCTCCGTCACATATATCAATTTTTTTGGGTGGTCCTAAATTTTCTAATCCCCAATATCTTGGTAAATATAATTTATCAGAACTTTCATAAAATACAGGAAATTCTTCAGCAAAATGAGCAAAATCTCTATGAACAACAGGTTTGACAGTTAGCTGATTTTTAATCTTCAGAATTTCTTTCTCACTAAAATCTTTTTTTTTTATAATATAGCCTTTTCGAGTTAAAATAGTACCTTTTTTCGTAGTTTTATCAAAAAAGTCAAGCATATTAAAATATATATATAGCAAGTGTAAATATATTATAATACATAATCTTTCTATTTTAATATAGTTTTTGATTTATTTTAGTTAATAAATATTATTTATATCTGTTCTAAAAAAAAAATTTCTTTCATAATATTATATAAATTAACTACTATGTTGAATCAATTAGAATCATTTGTAAACAAATCCCTCTCATTTTTAGATAACCCATATGCCAAAAACATTATCAAAATGCTTCTTGTCCTTTACGCAGGACTTGCCGCCCCAAGATTACCATCATTCCTCGCAAGCCTTTTCAACAATGCTTTATTCAGAATTGTAATACTTTTCCTTATTGCTTACTTAGGACTTAAAGATACCACTATTGCTTTACTTTCCGCAGTTGCCTTTACTCTTTCTATTATTTTCTTAAAGAAAGCAGAAACCACCAACTCAATCTATGGTGCTTTACAAGCTGCTGTTGATACTCCACAAGAATGGATCAACGATATTGTTGATGATGCCCAAAAAGTAATTGATGATGCTGTAGATACCGTCCAATCTGGTCTTGGTATTGATGGATCTGAAATTTCTGGCGCAATTGACTCCGCACAAGCAGGTTTTGATTCTGTTGTAGATGGAGCACAAAAAGGATTTAACAGTTTAGTAGATGGTATCCAAGGAATTATTCCAGGTGGTGATGCTGCACCAGTTGCCGCAGCAGTAGAAGATGCCTCTGAACCATATGATGCCCCAGCAACTGAAGAAGCCACACCAGCCTCAATTGGAGGATATGATGGTGGTTCTTTCGGAGCTGCTTTGTAAATAAATTTACAAAATAATATAGTAAGTAAATCTCTTTTTTTATAAAATTAAAAAAAACAAAATATAAATATTAGATATTAATATATATATGATGTTTTCAAATGAGATATTAACAAATATACTACTTGTTGTAATATGTGTTACGTTGTCATATATTTTGGGAATGACTATTGTAAAAGTTATAGATAAAAGACTTAGTCATTTTGAAATAAAACTTCCAAAACAAAATATTATAGTCAAGTTAAATGATCAATATGATTCTAGTTTTAAATCAGTTATACCTAAAAAAAAAGTTGTAATAAGCAAACCAAAAAAAGAAACCTACACTGATATAGAACCAACTGTAGATAATCCAGAAATAACTCAAGAAACTTCAAACAATGAAGGTGATATTGAAAATTTCTTTGAAGGAATTAATTATCAAAATAAAAGCATGAATAGAACTCCAGATATAATAGAAAATTTTTCAAATGACATTGTACAAGAAAATTTTTATGACGATTCTACATATACAAACGGATTAGAAAAATTTGGGAATATTAATCACAACCCAGATGATAACACAAGTAGAATAAGTGTTTATACAAATTGGTTAAAAACAAATAAAAAAAATTATCATAGTTTACCAAAAATTCATATTAAAAATTTAATGAAAGTATTAAAAGGAAAAGAACTTGCTGATAAAGATGTTCCAGAAAGTTTTGTTATTGTACGCGAAGGTGAAGAAAATATTGAAAAAGCAATTCCTCAAAGTAGTTGCGGTTGTGGAAATTAATTTAACTACTAATTTCAGTAGTTAATAAAAAATTTTTTAATAATTGCTTACCAAAATTTGTCCCAATCGATTCGGGATGAAATTGTAATCCATATATATCATATTTTTTGTGTTTAATCCCCATAATAATATTATTTGATGTTTCTGAAATAATTTCTATAACATCAGGTACATTATCAGTATCACCGACTAATGAATGATATCGCATCGCACAAAATGGATTTGGTATCTTATTAAATAATTTATCACCATTATGTTTCATATTTGATGTCTTCCCATGCATTATTTCACTACATATTTTAATTTTACCACCAAAATATGTGTATATACATTCGTGTCCTAAACAAATTCCTAAGACTGGGATTTTCCCTTTACATTTGTCTAATATTTCCTTATAATTACTAGTTTCATTTGGACTTTTTGGTCCAGGTCCCAAAATAATATGAGTATAATCTAAACACTTATCGATATCAATCTTATCATTCCTAATTACATCTACATTATTAACTATTTCTGATACATATTGATAAATATTATATGTAAAACTACAATAATTATCTATTAATAAAATCCGAGTATCTTCTCTAATGCCTCTCTTTAAATCTAACATTTCAGCATTAGATATAGCCTTCTTTACACTATTCATCTTATGAACAGTTTCGTAAAATTCAATTTTAGGATCAGAATCATATACTATACCACCACCTGCTTGCAAATAGACTGTACTATCTTTATATAAAATTGTTCGTATTCCTATACACATATCCAATGTTTCATCATAATTTATAAAACCAATCCCACCACCATAAAAATTTCTACGTTCGGTTTCAACTTCCGAAATATTTTGCATCGCACAAATTTTAGGAGCACCACTTAAAGTTCCTGCAGGAAATATTGCTTGTAAAGCATCTAAATAATCATATTCATCTTTTATCATACCAGAAACCTGAGAACATATGTGCATTACATTTGAAAAGTATTTCACTTCTTGATACTCATCTATCGTAATAGAAGCAGGCTTACTAATTTTTCCAATATCATTTCTAGCCAAATCAACTAGCATTATATGCTCACTAATCTCCTTGTCATCATTTATTAAATCTTCCTCATTAATTAAATCTTCCTCTTCATCTTTCCCACGAGGTCTAGTTCCGGCAATTGGGCATGTAGTAATTTTATTATCCTTTACTTTTAATAATAACTCTGGGGAAGCACCTATTAAAAAAAAATCCTTAAATTTTAAAATAAATCTGTATGGACTATTTTTACCAATTTTCATTAATTCATCAAATATATCATATGGAAGAGCAGATGAATATTTATACATTTTTCTAGAAGGAACTACTTGAATGAAATCGCCACGATATATTCTCCCTTTTAATTTTTTAACATTTTTAATAAATTCTACTTTATTACAATTAGTTTGCCATTTATCAGATATATTATCCTGACTTAAAATTCTATTCCATTTTATTTCCTCATTACTATTAATAAATTTTTCTAAATCATCTATCAATTTAATTGATTTATCATAATTATCAATAATATTAACTCCTAAATTACAAACAGCACATAACTTAACTTTTTTTATCTTATAATCAATTTCTATAAAAGAATCATATAAACAAAATATATTTATAGGAATATTTGTTGGATTATTATAATTCGATTTTACACTCTCTTCTATACTGCTAATATTTTCATACCCATAATACCCTAAATATCCTCCTATAAAAATAGGATATTTAATATCTTCAACTCTATAAAATTTTTTCTTAAAATTTTCACGAATTTTTTTGGATGGTTCTTCGTCAGTATTAATAACATGTTTTGGATTATATCCAATTATTATTTTATCATTTACACTAAAACGACAAAAAAAATCATAATTAATTACCTTTTTTAAATTTGTATCATAAATTTCATTATAATCTATCTCCTTAAAAATAAGAGTAATATATCCATTATTAGATATATTCAAGTTCTTCAGTCTTGATAATGATGGCTCATAAAACATAAATCAGTATACTTATTAAATATATTTATGATTATTATATTTATTTCTTTTCTTAATCTAATTCTGAAGTATAATTATGTTCAAATGATATCCAAAAAAATAAAATACTTAATCCAGTTAAAATATGCCAATAATGATGAAGTGGTCTTATTTTTTTTTTATCAATTATCCAGAAAATTTTGCCAATAATTAAAGACAATAAACCAAATATTGAATATATATCAAATTTTAAACCATTATAAATATTAGCATATACCATAAATCCAATATTCAATCCTATAGCCATCATAAAAATAATATTAGCATATTTGATTATTTTATATTGAAAAAAATAAATGAAAATAATTAACAGTGGGATTTTAAATGTCAGAATATCAAGGATATCTGTTATATTAAAACTATGAACAACTTGACATAATAATAATGTATAAACAGTTAATAACATACCAATTTGATCTACTATTTTAAATATTAAAATATGCTTTCCATGCCAAAGTAAAGTTCCTAACCCTAAAATAAATACACTACAAACATATAAAAATTTTAAATTATTAAAAATATTATCATTTGATTGACTTAATGCCAAAATAATTATTCCTGATAAAATATAAGCAAAACTTGTAAATGTATTGCGTGGTTCAAAAACAGAAATACCACATAAATTACAAGTACAAAAACTTTCACAAAATAATTCTGAAGAGTGAAATTTGGACAATAAATTTCTTTCAGATATATTTGGAATATACATCTATATAAATAGTAAAATAAGACTATGTTTAAATCAAAAAATACTATTTATAATATTATATAAATATAATTTATAATATTATAATTATTATCATTGTTATACATGTCTATTCCCAAAATAACAAATTCAATATTAAAGAACAACTTATCTGAATGTTCTGAAAAAAATATTATAAAAGCACTTGAAGATTTATTTGATCCAAATATTGATGATATTTTAAAAAGTTCATTTCTAACTACAATAAATTTTGCAAATGGAAATGACTATTCATTATTGATTAGTTATTTAACAAAAGTTTTAAAAAATATATCCGATCAATGTCCTCTTGATTTTCCAATTTATGATATTGTTGGAACTGGTGGAGATAAGAAAAATACATACAATATTTCAACTCCTGCTTCAATAATATGTGCTGGTTCTGGTATTAAAATGTGTAAGCATGGAAATCGTTCAAGTACTTCTAATTCTGGAAGTGCTGACGTTTTAGAAAAATTAGGTGCTAATATTAATTTGAATTCAAGACAAATTCAAGAAGTTATGGAAAATAATAATTTTTGTTTCGTATTTGCCCCTCAATTTTATAAAAAAATGAAACATATTATGCCTGTTAGAAGAACTGTTGGTATTAAAACAATATTTAATTTTATTGGACCTTTGATAAATCCTACAAATCCAACAGGTTTATTAATTGGTGTATCCGATACAAATAAAGCAGACATTATTGCTAGAACATTAGCTGTAAATCCAGAAACAAATGTTATGCTAGTTCATAGTAATGGTATTGATAAAATATCTCCTTATCAAAAATCTAAATATTGGAAAATAAAAGATCATATAATAGAAAAAGGAACAATTAAACCAAGTGAATTTGGCTTTAGAGAATCAAATTCCGAAAATTATTTTAAAGGAGGAACAGATGCTATGTTAAATGCTCAAACAATTTTAGAAATTTTAATGAATATTAAACAAGGACCAATTAAAGATTTTATATTAGTTCATTCCGCTTCACTAGCAGTTTTAGCAAATTTAGTATCAACGCCAGAAGAAGGCATGGCGATGATGAGAGAATCAATTGAAAGTGGTAAAGCATTAGAACAATTAAATAATTATGTCCGAATGAGCAACAAATACTCAAAAATTAATTTTTTAGATAGAATCATTAGTAGAAGAAAATTGGAATTAAATATTAAAATCAAACTGAATCGGATACAGACATTTCTCGATACTCAAACAAGACCAATGAATTGTTATGAAATTTTAAAAAATAATTCTATTAATATAATTGGCGAAATTAAACGTTCTTCACCAAGTGAAGGTAATATTAACTCTGATATTAATATTAACGAAGTTGTTACAGATTACATTAATGGTAGTGTAACTGGCATATCAATCCTTACTGAGAACGTCTGGTTTGGTGGTAGTCTTACTGATATTAAATCAGTAAGAAATCAAATTGAAAATATACCAAATAGACCTTTTATTCTTAGAAAAGACTTTATTTTTTCTAGATATCAAGTTTTTGAAGCATACATTGCTGGTGCAGACACCTTATTACTAATAGCTTCATTAGAAAAACACATGATTGAATATGAAACAAGTTTAAAAGATTTAATTTTATTTTCACAGCATCTCGGTATGGAGCCGATTGTTGAAATTTATGATATAGATGAATTAGAACAATCTATTAATGCTAATGCTAAAATTATAGGTATAAATAATCGTAATCTAAAAACTTTTCAAGTAAATTTAAAAGTTTCAGAAAATATTATGAAATATGTTCATTCAAATTCTGAAAGATTTCAAGATATTGTTTTCATCTCATTAAGTGGAATAAGTATTAAGAACATAAATAGATTAAAAAAATATAATATTAATAATTTTTTAATAGGAACTAGTTTAATGAGAGCGAATAACAAAACACAATTTTTAAAAAAACTTGTGGAATCTCCAGAAATTGAACCTAAAATGGTAAAAATTTGTGGAATTACACGTCGAAATGAATTAATTGCTACATTATCGGAAGGAGTAGACATGTTAGGTATCATGTTTTATAAAAAATCAAGACGATACATAGGATCAAATAAAAAAGCAAAAGAATTTGTAGAAATAATAAAAAAAAATAATTGTAGAGCAGTGGGAGTGTTCGTAAAACAAGATTTTGAAGAGATAAAGAAAACTATATTAGAAACTGGTATCGATTTAGTACAATTATATGGATATACAGATTTTAGTATTATTGAACAATTAAAGGAGTTATGTTCGGTTGAAGTTATTTTGGTAATCAGTGTCAGAAATTATGATGAATTATGTAATGTTAAATATCCAAATGATTGTTATGCTATTTGCATTGATAAAAAGAAAGGAAATAATCTTGGAGGTACAGGTGAATCACTCAATTGGAATAAAATAAATTTTAATTTGTTTCCTAGTGGAACCAAAATTATGATTGCTGGAGGAATTACTCCAGAAAATGTTCATTTATTAAAAGATAATGAATATATTCACGGAATTGATGTTTCAACTGGCGTAGAAAGTCAGTGTGGCAATCATATCATTAAGGATAATTTAAAAGTCCGAAAGATTTGTAGAATTATTAAAAATAAATTACCAAGTTATTTTGGAAATTACGGCGGTTGCTTCTCTCCAGAGATACTTATACCATCTTTACTAGAATTAGAAAAATCTTATTTGGAAACACATGATAAAGAAGATTTTAAGAATTTATTAAAAAAATATAACAAATATGCTGGAAGAGAATCATTGTTGTATAAAGCAGAAAATTTAACAGAGTATGTCAGAAAAATAGCAAATGATGGTAAAGGAGCAACTATCTGGTTAAAAAGAGAAGATATGAACCATAGTGGCAGTCACAAGATTACGAATTCGCTCGGTCAAGCTCTTCTTGCTAAATATTTAGGTAAAAAGAAAATTATTGCCGAGACTGGGGCTGGGATGGCCGGTGCAAGTGTTGCGACAGTGTGTGCATTATTAGGATTAGACGGCAAGGTATTTATGGGTGAAATTGATGTTGGTCGCCAAAAGTTGAACGTATTTAAAATGAGAGCTCTTGGAACTGAAGTTCATTCTGTAACTACTGGAAGCAGAACTCTTAATTCTGCTGTTAATGCTGCCTTAAGAGCATGGTCATCTACTTCAACTGACACCCATTATTTGATTGGTTCCGCGGTTGGTCCAGCACCGTTCCCGACGATTGTTCGAGATTTTCAATCTATCATTGGAAGAGAAGCGAAAAAACAATTTGCAAAACAACATGGAGGATTGCCAGATGTTGTGATGGCTTGCATAGGAGGTGGAAGTAATTCACTCGGTCTATTCGATGCTTTTATAAATAGTGATGTAGAAATTATCGGAACAGAAGCGGAAGGGTGTGCAAGTTTGAAAGATGGAACCATTGGATATCTTCATGGTAGTAGAAGTTTAATTTTACAAACAAATGGAGGAAATATCGAAGAAACTCATAGTATATCTCCGGGGCTGGATTATCCAGGGGTATCTCCGATTTTAGCATTCTTAATTGATAATGGCAGAATGGAAGTGAAAGCAGTAAATGATGAACAGGCTCTTCAGGGGTTTGATATTCTTTGTAAAACTGAAGGTATAATACCAGCTTTAGAATCTTCACATGTTGTATATGAAGCTATTCAAGAGGCTATAAACAGACCGAGGAAACAAAATATTATCGTATGCTTATCAGGTAGAGGGGATAAAGACATAGAGCAAATCAACGAACATATGAAACTCGTATAATTAGAATTGAATTTATATTATAAATTATATATATGGTTACAAAAACTTGTAATACTTGTAATTTGACATTAGATATTAGTAAGTTTAGGAAACGTGGGAAATGGTATCGTAAGAAATGTAAACAATGTATTTATAATTCAAGAACATGCGAACATGGAAAAAGAAAAGACCTATGCTGTGAAGGTGATTGTAATGGAATTGGTATGTGTAAACACGGAAAAAATAAGAGATTTTGCATTGAAGGTGATTGTAATGGACGTGGTATGTGTGAACATGGACGAATGAAATACGTTTGTATTGAAGGCGATTGTAATGGAAATGCTAGATGTGAACATGGAAACCGAAAGGTATATTGTAATGAAGGTGATTGCCAAGGTGCTGTTAGATGTGAACATGGGCGAATAAAATACGATTGTAATGAAGGTGATTGTAATGGAAGTTCTAGATGTGAACATGGACGAATAAAAGCTCGTTGTAAAGAATGTGGTGGTAGTGCTTATTGCGAACATGGTCAAAGAAAAGATAGTTGTCCAAAATGTGGTGGAAATTCTCTATGTATCCATTGTAAAATGATTCACGGAAGATCAAGATACGTTGAATCCCTTGATAAAAAAGTTAGATGTTGTGCTAGATGTTTTTATAATTTCTATCCAAATGATGAAATTCCAAGAAGATATAAATTAAAACAGCATTATTTTAATGAAAAATTAATAGAAGAATTTGGTGCTGATTTTTTTCAATATGATAAAAGAATCAAATGTGGTTGTTCAGGAAGAATGCCTGATTGGTTTATTGATTGCTTTAAATATTCAATCATTATTGAATTAGATGAAGACCAACATAAATATAGATCTTGCGATGATAAAAGAATGATGGAATTATTTACTGATTTGGGTAGTAGACCACTGGTTCTAATTCGTATAAACCCTGATAAATATGAAGGAAAAACAAAAGAAAGAAAAGGTTGTTTTAAATTTGATAAAAGGAATATTTTGATATGTCGTGAAAAAAAATTCAATAAAAGATTTAATACTTTAGTTGAAATGATTAAATATTATTTAAATAATGAGCCTGAAAAGGAAGTTACAATGCAAAAATTATTCTTTAATAAAAATTGATTTTTTTATACACTATTACAATATAATACTAATTAACTAATACGAATTAAATAATATTAATGAGAACAATTAAATTTCACGGAAGAAATCAACCTTATACCAATGAGCAACTTGAGAAAATTTTTTATGAAGCTGGTTTTAAAATTGCTCCGATTGAAATTGATTTGATTAGAGAATTTTCCCAGTTGAATGAAGTAGTTACAATCAAAGTACAAAAAACTTTTAATAATGATGTTAGTGATTTTAATTCTGATAATAATGATATTTATTATTATTCAATGGATTATTATTCATCAATATCATTTGTAGAAATTGAAAAACGTTTTAAATCATTTATATATGATATGACATTTGATGATTATAAGTTTATGTATGATAATGGATATTTGAGTGCCTTGGCTCAGTACAATTTTATTCCTGATTTTGTCTATGATGCTTTTCATAATAATGAAGGATTTTATCCTCCTTTAGTTCACGATGCTGGAGATGTATATAATTTAGAGTGTTTTGCAAAATTAGCATATGCTTTTTTGAAAGTGGCACAACGTAAAGAATATTTCGGTTTTGAAGTTAAAGAAAGAGGAGATATTACATTAACTTGTAGTGTATAAATAAAATTGATTAATTTTTATATAATACTATTTTTAATAGTATATAAAAATTAAATAAAACAGGGACTTGTAAAATTTTTTGACATGTATTATTTTATAGTTATTCTGTAATTATTATTAACATATCAAATCAAATATAAGATCTGAATCTGAATTTGAATCTAATTCATTTATATCAATTCCAGATAAATCATTTTTGTCTAAAGGATTGTCATTGTTTAAATTATTAAATACAAGAGTAGTAAACTCATCTATATCAATTCCAATTTTTTTTAAATTATCTCCGAATTCTTTATACACTTTTGTTGTTTTTAAATTTTCTTTTATATCATTTAATATGTCATTTGAAATTTCATTTGAAATTTTATTTGAAGTTTTATTTGAAGTTTTATTTGAAGTTTTATTTGAAGTTTTAGTATTTATTGCATTTATTGCATTATTATCTTTAAAAAAATGTTTATTTTTTTTTCCTTGCACTTCATTCTGTGCAATATTTTTTTGAATACTAGGTACAACCGGACTGATTTGTCCAGTATATGGCGCTAATACGTCTACGGTTAATGTATTACCACCATTCTGGAGAGGATTGTTATCAAGCAGATTTTCTACAATCGCTTTTAAATGTTCTTGATATAATTCTGGCTGTATTCTTTTGACTATATTTATATATTGGTTTGCAAAAGATGATATATATTGTTCAAAAAGAGTATTTGCTTTTATTCTTTTTCTTCTTCTTCTTCTTCCTCTATTATCAGTACCATGAATAATTGTTTGTCCTAAGTCACCACAATCAAATATACTTTGTGTATCTCTTTCTAATAATTGACTTGTATGACATAAACCAATTTCTCTATTAAAAATCTTGTTTTTATGATATAAACTAGGTACTATATCTGCAAAATATCCATCACAATTTGTATAATCTTCTATTATTTTGACAAGAATTGAATCATCTTCCATAAAACTAATTCTATGTAGATGTGTTCTACTTTTACCTATCAAATAGTCAGGATTCGTAGTTGGAATATCATCTACATTTTGTACTCGTGGTTGTACATTCATATTAGCCACATCTGTTGTATATGGAAATCTAGAATTTCCAGTAAGATTATATTTCGCTACTCTACCTGCTGCCCTTCTTTCAACTATCATGAATTGATTACTATGATAATTTTTTAAATTTCGTCTAGTTTCATCAATTTGTTGTAGATGTTTTGAATAAATAATGTGAATGTTTGGTTTATGTTTCTGTTTTTCCAGTTTTTTTTGTTTTTTAATTTGTTCTTTTAATTTCTTAATTAAATTTGGTTTTTCATGACGATTATAGGGTTCCCATGTCATGTCATATCCTGTAGCAAATTTTAAAGAATTTAGTTTTTTTATTTCTTCACGTTTTTTGATTTTTTGAGTCTTTCTAATCATTTGAAAACGTTTTTTCCATATTGATGGGTTTATTTTCCATCCAAGATGAGTCCCATTAGTAACAGCAATATTTAGATCTTGTTCTGTTTTGTGTTCTGCTAACCATTGTTGCTCAATTTTTATATCTGTTTTCCATGGTTTCTCAATCATTGTGTTAATCCAATTTATACTACCTTGTACTTTCTTGACTAAATATTCAATATTTTTTCTATCCATTAAATTTATCAAATTTAATGGTCTTAACACTTTAAATGCAAATACAAATCCAGATTTATCTGCTTGGGGATCATTTGTATTTTTAACTGCATGACTTCTTATTCTGCTTCTTACAGCATAATTTGTTGCTGTAAGAACAGTTGAATACCATCCTTGCGTTCGTGCATATTGATTTGATAAGCTAGTAGAAGATTCCAATTGATTACACATCACATCCATACCTTTATAAAGTCTATAATTTGTAGGAATAATTAGTAATTCACCTGGAATGACCGAATCCTGAGTTCTTCTACAATTTGTAAAATTCCAATCATCAAGACCTATATTAAGTGCTAGACGATTATCTTCCCTTATTGAATCATTGGCTGGGATACTATTATTGGTGTTAATCGTATTTCGCAATGTAAAAATATTAGAAATAATACGAGTTTTTACTGTTTGAGCCAGTGTACCCAAAGGATTTGTAGGGAATTGTGAAATTCTTGATGTATTCCATATGTAATAATTCTGATGTGCTAATCCTCCAATAAATTTTTTTTTAGTATATTTTTTTTTTTTAGTTTTTTTTATGATGGATAGACCATTTTTTGTTTTATATCCAGTATATCTATATCCTTTTCTTAATTTTCCAGCATTTGAACCTGTTTGTATAATACCTACATGTTTTCTTATTTTCTTTGTTTTTTGCTGTTTCTGCATTTATATAATATACTGATATAAAAATATCAGTCCCAAATTCATAAAGATATTTTAATAAAAAATTCATAAAAATATCTTTATAAAATAAGATATTTTTCGTCAAAGGCTTTTTTAAAACTTTTATAAACACAACGGCGTAAACGAATTTCACCAGAGTTATGTTTATCTAAAATTTCATGAAGTTTAACAAGTTTCCATTCTTCATGTTCACCATCACCATTAAGAGATCCATCTTCAGGTAAATCAAGTTCGTTTCTTGTACGTGCAATATAAACAATAGTTTTTTCATCAGCAGAAAATTTGCTAATATCAAATAAAGCTGGCAAAATAGTGCCGGTTTCTTCTTCATATTCACGTTTCATTGTGCGAAAATATTTATCATAAATTTTTTTTCCGTCATCGCTTTTTTTAGAACGACCACCGGGTGTGCTCCAATAATTAGAGTGCCTTAAAAGCAAAACTTCATTATTAGTATTAAGTAAAATTATTGCACAATTATATCTTTTGGAATCTGATTTAGAATTCCATTTGGATTTATATTTGGACATAGATTTAGACATAGTTTTATTATTATTATTATTATCATTAATATCAATAAAATCGATTTTTTTTTCGTTTTTTTTTTCTTTAATTGCTTCTTTATGATGGTGCTTTTTCCATCCCATCCAATCATCACAATGTTTATATTTAATATTAATTTTCCAAAATTTTTTATCAAAGTTTTGTATATATTTATTAAAATAAATAGAATTATGATGATAACTAATCCATCCAGAAAATCCATTTTTTAAAATAAACATTTTTTGTTTTAATAAATTATTAATTAGATTAATATCAATAATAATATTATCTTTAAAATATTTATAATCAGTATTATTAAAGGAAATTTCATTTTTATTCTTACGATTTAAAAATTTTGTCATTATATGTTCAATACATTTTTTATAATAATGCATTGATCGGAACGCACGACATTGACTGTCCATGCAATGTATAATAATATAGTCTTTATTTGCATATTGATTGATAATAAATGATAATTTATTTTTAAAATCATCATATTGTATATTATGACAACCTGTTATATTACCTCCAATATAATCTTGATTAGTATTACGAACATCAATAATTTGGTAAATAAAATTATTATCTATTATATTAACCAATTCAGTTGGTTCAATATAATTATAACAATTTTGTTGCAACCAATTTTCAATTTTAGAATCAATAGTGGTCATTTTTATTATAATATTAGTTATATATATATGTATAAAATCAATTTTCTTTTTATATATTAAGAAAATTGATTTTTCAATTACTTATTCAATTAAAATATATTTTTATAATTAATACTTAAATTTAAGCAATATGGGTAAAAAAAATAAGAAAGTATCTCCACCTCGCGAATTCGAAACAACTGATGGAGATGAAACAATTAGATTTATTCTCGGTAGGAGCCAGGAACAAAATGATATCATGGTTAGAAATGCTAAACGAGAAAATCAAAACTATTGGTGGTTCCATGCAGACAAAGTTCCGTCTTGTCACGCAATTTTATTCACAGATAAGCCTAAATTAACTAAAAAACAAATTCAAGATGTATCAAATAAAATACGAGATTATTCAAAATTAAAAAAAATGAATAGTGGATATGTAATTTATACAAAAGTAAAGAATATTCATTTAACTGATATTCCTGGAAGGGTTGTTCATGGATTAAATGTCGTAAAACGGTGTCAAGTTAAAAAGGAATTTAGAAAAAGAAAACCAGAAACAGAACCAGAATTAGATTAATAAATAATAAATAAATAATTTTCAGTCCCTAAAATTATTTATTTATTATATTTTAAGTAGTATAAAAAGAAATAATATTAGTCAGTTGCTGGTCTAAGATTTCCATAAAAGAAGACTTGTCCTTTGCGAAATGTGGTTTTTGCTTTAAAGGCAGAAACAGCATTCACTCCAGAAGCAACTTTTTTCCAAAGTTTCTTGGATTTTTCAATAGTATCTAATTCTCGCATAGTATCAATTGCTTTCTTTGCGTCTTCATTGCAACGAGCATACAAGTCAAAAAACTCAGTCGTTGCCTCCTTGTCTCCATCTTTGAACACTTTTTGCCAAAGTTTGTCCATAGCCAAAGCTTGTTCAACTGTAGACATTGTCATTGGTTCTTGAATTGAAGTCATGATTTGATAGCGTTATAATAAATTGATTTGATTACGTAAGATATAAAAATATCGATTTTAATTTATTTTTTGTCAGATTTAATTTATTTAAGTCCTTAATATATTATAATTTTAAATTTATAAATTATTGATACACGTCTCTAATATCACTATCCATATTGCCTTCAGTTGCTAAGTCTCCTTCCCAATCAACTTCAACTTCATTTTCATTATAATCTCCATTATTTTCTTCATGATTATCAATAATGTCTTGATAATCATTATATTGTGGATAATCATTATTACTATCACTATCACTATCACTATCATCAGCAAAACAATCAAATCCATTACTTTCATTACTTTCATTACTTTCAATCGTTTGATTTGTAAATAATGAAAAATAACTCTTTCTTTGTACTTTAAATATTGGTACAGGATTATTAAAAATTTGTTTATTAACTTCAACTGATAATGTTTGAAAATATCGTTTGAAAAATACAGATAAAGATATTACACGATATTTTTCCTCTTTATCATTATTATCAAATGGTAATTTAATTAGGAAATTTTTTATCATTGACATAATAATTATTAAACGAATATTTTGATGTAATATCATTTTTCTCATTCGTAATAATTTCGTCGAATGAGAATCAATTTCACTTTCTTTAACATTAACTAATTTCAATTCATTTTCATCAAAATATTTCAAACGAGTATTAGAAAATGAATATAATGTTTCATATTCAACATTTTTAATAATTTTATTATTATTAATTTTATTCAAGAAATGAAGAATGTTTTGAACTTTTGTATAAGTATTTTTATTTGATTTTATCTTAATTTTACTAAAAGTATCAACTAGATAATTAAAATCTGTTGTATAATTATCTGGATTTTCAAAATTTTTTTCAATAATTGAAAAATAGTTAATAAATTCTTCTTTGTATTCTTTAATATTTTGTGGAATAATTTTAAAATCTTTATAAAATTCAGCAATTTTTTCACTGTCATTTTTATATGAACATTCCCATGACCAAATATATGGTTTTTCAACATGAGGATTAACAATGTCTGAACCTAAAGTTTTTTCAAATATATCTTCAGAAATATAAGCATGTTCTGATTTATCTAAATAAGATAGTAAAAGCGAAAATGCTTTTGTTTCAATTTCTTCTTGATTTTCATCATATTTATCTACTAATTTCATATTTGCTTTCTTATCAGGCGTGATCATATCTTCAATCAAATTTTTCATATAATTTTTATTTTTTCCATCCATAGTTGTAATTTTTGTCATAAAATTAAACAAAAAATCTAACATTTCTGTCATTTTTTTTACATCTGTATTAAGATTTTTATAACATATTTCAAATTTTTCTTCATATGATTTGAAATCGTCATCTTTTGTACATTCGTTCAAAATATTTTGAACTTGATAAATTGGATTAAAAAATCTTTGAGAAAATTTCGTAAGATTTGTTAAACTATTTTCAAATTCTTTAATAATTAAAGAATATTTAGATAGAGAATGTTCATAAATATTATTAGATAATAATTT
>Ga0208523_1000081_pt1 | contig 20878 bp, 15 predicted proteins | sample ETNtaG_17_FD_185770 | JGI IMG/M metagenome (GOLD analysis project Ga0208523, IMG submission 185770) | Marine microbial and viral communities from oxygen minimum zone, Eastern Pacific Ocean - ETNP201302PF82A (SPAdes) (version 2) | ecosystem: Environmental > Aquatic > Marine > Oceanic ...
GAATGACCCTTCTCACATGGCCACCGGTCTCTCTTTACTCCGCATTTCGATTGCGTCGCTAAGCACCATAATGAGTTCTTTTTGGGTTTTTTGTATGTCTTCTTTTTGCGTGAGATTTTGGAATATTACCGCCACATTAGAGGCAAACATCTCTAAGGTCTTGCGCTGCAGAGCATCCAGTGGATGATCTAACTTAACATACAAGATATTGTGGCTATCTTCTCCAGTAGGGTAGTAGCCGATGAATAAATCTTTAGACTGATAGTGACTTTTGCTTTCTAAGACTTGTTTGATTTCTTCTTCGATGGTTTCAGGAATTCGGCTAGAAATTCCAGGTTCGCATAATCCAACTAGGTCGCCGCTGGCACCTAGCACCGTCATGGTCGTATCGCCATATAAGTCGGTGTGCTGAGTAGACAAGTAGAGTACAGAGTTGTTTAGGTTAAGCAGTGTAAGTGTCTGTTTCAACACTGCGGTGCCAAATTGGGCTAAAGACTGGCTTGCTAAAACGGAAGACGAGGATTTTAAAACGTCTTCCATACCGCGCTTACCTTGCTCAATAGTCTGAATATCCCGATACGACCTTATTGCTGTGTACACACAAGACTTAAGTTTAAGCGATGATAATTCAGTTTTGGCTTTGTAGTCGTTTATGTCGTAACGCCTGATTACCTCTTCTTCCGGCGCCTGACCAGGTTGACCTGTTCGCAGAATAAGGCGGGCGGTATGGTTATTGAGCTCGTTGCGAATGGCCTCAACCAAATTCAAACCCGCATCGTCAGTTTCCATCACCACATCAACGAAAGCGAGAGCGATGTCTGGATTTGCTTTGAAAAGTGCTAGGCCTTCAGCGCCACTGTGAGCTGATAGAAATTCAACCCCGCGTTTTTCGAAATTAAATTTCCGCAGAGTGAGTTTAGTGACCTCATGTACGCCTTCTTCATCATCGATTATGGCTATTTTCCATGGAGCTTGGCGAGAGGTGGATTGTTCTGTTTTTGACTTCTTAAATAACGACATACATAGCGCTATAAACGTTTAGATACATTAAACGTAAGCCACAATTTTCAATCTCGCAAACTTACTCGACAAGTTTTGTTCTAAAGTTCAATGAGCATATTTTGATGACAGAAGTCTCTTTATCATCAGTTAGATGTGTTTTAGGCAAGTATTAAAAATATGCCATGTTTGTTAAATTGTGGAGCCCAGCAGATTCCAGTAGGAGAAAACTGCTGGGCCGCGATACCTTACAACAATAGCGTTTAGCTATCTTCGATAGGGGTATTTTCAGTAATCGGTACCGTATTTACGTCGGTATCTAAGCTTTCTACCGCATTTCGTACGCCTGCGGCGTAGTCTGGATGTACCTTTTCTAGCACGGCGTACCAACGCTCTTTTACGCTATCTGAGCACGGGCCCATTGCGGCAGCGTAGTTTTTATACAGCCGTTCTTTTTGATCATCAGAAAACATCTCATACAGTTTTCGCGGCTGCACGTAGTCCACATCTGCTTCATCTTGATGATATCTATCAGCGTCTCCATCAATGCGGAGCGGAGGCTCTTTCACTGAAAAGTCAGCCACCGGACCTTCGTATTGATTGGGCTCATAGTAGGCGTCAGGGTTACCAAAATCATTGGTAAAGAAGCGCATCGCGCCGTCTTTGTGATAGTGGTTTACCTTGCTATTTTTCGGCGCGTTAGCGGGGAGTGCTTCATAGTGTGTGCCCAAACGATAGCGATGGGCATCAGCATAAGAAAATATGCGAGCCTGAAGCATTTTGTCAGGGCTAAAGCCAATACCAGGGACAACATTTGACGGACTGAATGCTGCGTTTTCTATCATTTGAAAGTAGTTTTCTGGATTTCTGTTCATTTCCAGTTCGCCAACTTCAATAAGCGGATAGTCATCGTGCGGCCACACCTTGGTTAGGTCGAACGGGTTATAGCTTTGCTGTCCTGCTTCCTCTTCTGGCATGGCCTGAATGTACATTGTCCATTTTGGGAAATTGCCTTCTTCAATGGCGTTATATAGCTCTTCTTGATATTTTTCCCGAGTGCTTCCAATGATTTTTTCAGACGTTTCATTGGTGTAGTTTTTAATGCCTTGTTGAGTTTTGAAATGGAACTTCACCCAATGACGCTTGCCTTCCTTATTCCACATGCTGAAAGTGTGGCTGTTATTCCACATGCTGAAAGTGTGGCTGCCATAGCCGTTCATGTGCATAGGTGACACCGGAATACCACGGTCTGACATTAAAATGGTAACTTGGTGCACGCTTTCTGGCTGTGCAGCCCAAAAGTCGAACATGGCTTCTGGAGAGCGCAGGTTAGTTTTCGGATGACGTTTTTGCGTACGAATGAAGTCAGGGAACTTGTATCCGTCACGAATGAAGAAGATAGGAGTATTATTACCTACCATATCCCAGTTGCCTTGTTGTGTGTAAAACTTCAAGCTAAAGCCTCGCACGTCACGCTCGGTATCAGCTGCGCCTGATTCTCCCGCTACCGTAGACCACCGGCTTAATACTTCAGTTTGTTTACCCACTTCTGAGAATAAGTCAGCGCATGTGTAATCGGTAATGTCGTGCGTGACCGTAAATGTGCCCTGTGCACCCCAGCCTTTCGCGTGAACGACACGTTCTGGAATTCGTTCGCGGTTTTGATGCGCTAACTTTTCAATGAGTTGATAATCTTGTAAGAGGGCGGGGCCGCGCTCTCCTGCTGTTTTAGTGGTTTCGTTACTTACTACGGGGGCGCCTGCCGACGTGGTTAATTGCGGTTTCTTAGCCATTATAAAACTCCTTTCGTATGCTTCTTTTGAAAGCCAAACTTCCATAAACATCATGTGTGCCTGACTCATGACATGCTTTTGCTACGCACTGCTAAATGAAAGGGTTTACAAACTTCTATATATATCTATAAAAACAAACAATCTGAATTAAGTTTGCCGCCTATTGAAGAGCAAACTCGTCGTGTTTACTCTAACTTAACAAGTTCAATTACCGCGTTTAAGGAAGTGTATGAATTTTGCCGAGTTTGCAGCATCAAGAAAGAGTGTTAGAGGGTTCACTAAACAGCCCGTTACTAAGGAAACAGTAGACGCGATTATCAACGCAGCGAAGTGGGCGCCATCGTCCTATAACACGCAAACCTGGAAAATTCATGTAGTGACAGGCGACGTGCTTGATAAAATTCGTGAAGGCAACACCAAAAATACACTTGAAGGTAAACCGCACGTTCGAGACTTTCCCTACAAAGAGGACTACGAGGGGATTCACCGTCAGCGTCAAATTGATGTAGCCATACAGCTGTTCGACGTAATGGGAATAACCCGAGAAGACAAGGAGAAGCGTATGGATTGGATGATGCGCGGCTTTAGGCAGTTTGATGCACCCGTTTCTTTGGTGCTTACCTATGACAAGGCTTTAGAGCCAGCAGGGATCACCCAGTTTGGTTTAGGGTCGCTTGCGTATGGCATTGTGCTAGCTGCATGGGACTTAGGGCTTGGTTGTGTTATCAATGGTCAGGGCATTATGCAGTCCGATGTAGTACACAAGCACGCTAACATCCCTGATGATGAGGCCATTATGATTTGCATAGCCTTGGGCTATCCAGACCCAGAGTTCGCTGCAAACGAGGTTCGCTCAACTCGCGCCGACAACGAAGAGTTTGTGACGTATCACGGGTTTTAGCGTTTTTCGATTTAGGCAGATTGTTATTTTTTCAGTAATCCAATGCTGCGTTAAGCCATCGGCATGAAAATGTCCGTTTGAAATATCATGAGCTTCTAAAACGGTGCCTTCACAACGGAACATTTCCGAATTTTTAGTGTAAGTGGTTACTTTGTTGGATGATTACTTAAAAATCGTTCTATCTCGGGCGCGGGGAGTGGCTTGCTCCAATAATAGCCTTGCCCCAAGTCACATCCCATTTTTATTAGCTTTTCTAAAGCGGGTTTACTTTCAATACCTTCAGCTACCGCTTTCATGCCAAGGCTGTCGGCAATGCTGATTATTGCTGCAACTAAAGGTGCGTCGTTTTCCCCAATGCCCAAGGTGTTGATAAAAATGCGGTCTATTTTGAGTTTGCGAGCGCTAAATGTCTGTAGATAATTTAAATTAGAGTAACCGGTACCAAAATCATCAATAGCAAAGTGCACGCCTAACGATTTAATCGCTTCGAGTTGTTCGCCAGTGGTGCCATTTTCATCCGCGAGTATGGTTTCAGTTAGCTCCAGCTCTAAAAATTGCGGTGCTAATTGTGAATTTTGCAAGGCCTGCTCAACGACCGCAGGGAGCGTACCATCTTTGAATTGTGCAAAGGATAAGTTTACGGCAACCGTAAGATTAGTATGACCGTTTTCATGCTGTTTAGCGCAAAATTCACAAGCCTGGTTCAATACCCACGCACCAAGAGGGATGATCAGGCCACTGCTTTCCGCTAAAGGTATGAACTTGTCGGGGAATATCATTGAGCCGTCTTTCTGAGGCCATCTCAAAAGCGCCTCTACTGCTTGAACCTCGTTAGAGGCAAGGTCTATCAACGGTTGGTAGTACACCTCGAATTCATTGGCATGTACGGCCGGGCGCAAACGCTGAATAAGTGTGAATTTTTCATCGTTTTCTTCGTCAAAGCGAACGTCATAGTATTCGTATCTATTTCTACCGTTGCGTTTCGCTTCGTACATGGCAATATCAGCTTTTCGGCACAGCTGTTTAAATTTAATTCCGTCATAAGGCGCTTGTGCTACACCAATTGAACCCGATACTACCACTTTGGTTTGCAGCACTTCGAATTCGTTCGAACACCACGTAATTAAGTTCTTACATAAGTCATCGATTTCAGATTTGTCTGATATTTCTGGCGCCAACACAATAAACTCATCGCCACCGAAGCGTATTAAACTTTGCTTTGTGGATAGGTGGTCGGTGATGGTTTGAGATATTTTTTGAAGAAACCGATCGCCCGCAGCATGGCCAAGAGCGTCATTCACGGGTTTAAAGTTGTCTAAGTCTATGAACAGCAGCGCGAGCTGAAGCCCTTTTTCTTCACTCTCGCGTAGCTTTTCGTTGAAAAGTCGCTCGCCCAAAATCCTATTTGGCAAGTTTGTGAGCGGATCGTGATGTGCTAAGTGCTGGATATGTGCTCTATTTTGCTCAACTTTAGACACCTCTTGCTGCAGTGACTGCATAAGCCGACGAATATCCTGTATCAAAATAAAAACGCTGAAGCCCGTAATAACGTAAATAACCATGATGAAGAGCACGTGAGACCAGCTCAAAATAGGCGGGTTTGGTGTTACTACATCGTGCATAATCAACCACGTAAGCGTAATGCACTGAAGAAGCACTAAAGATAAAACGGTGCCAAATAGGGCAATTCCACCTAATAAAGCCGCAAATATGATGACGCCAGGGTAGCCAATCATGGCGATATCAAATACGCCTGCACCTGTTGCGGATAGGGCAAACAGCATTGACGACATAGCGCCTAAAAGTAGGTAACTGCTGGTGGTAACGTAATACTTGTATGCGAGCGAGCCAGTGACGATTAATGAGAACAAGCCCAGTAAAAAGATATCAAAAGTTATGCCTCTCGCGACCAGAGACGAAGCGAAAAGCCCGAAGCCTGTTACCGCGCTTATTTGAATGACACGGCGCCTTCGGAGTGACGTTAGATCAGCAAGCTTTGCTGATGAGGAAAAAAAATCTTTAACCTGCATTCTTCCAAATCTTGAAGGAGGTTTATAGCAACCTTAAACCTAACTTGGAAAAAAGCAAGTACAGAGACGCAACGTTATACGTTATTGGCAGAAGACGAGGAAAAACACAGCAGTGCTCGAAAACACTGCTGCCTGTAAAGTCAATAACTACCTTTCGTCTGATGGTGCGTAACGCTCCAACCAGTGTGCATATGGTGCAGGCATTACCCAAGATGGTTTTTCAACGCCTAGCTTTTTCGCTGCAAAGTAAGGCCAGTGTGGGTTTGTAAGATGCATTCTACCTACCATAACAACGTCAAGTTGTTGGTTTTCAATGGTATCGTTGGCGAGCTCTGGTGTGTCTACTCCCCAAGCTGTAGCAACCGGGATCCCGGCTTCATCACGTACCTTTTTAGCAATTGGAGCAAGGAAAGCAGGGCCCCAAGGAATATTCGCATCAGGCGTGTTAAAGCCAACGCTAACGCTAACGAAATCAGTACCAATTTCTTTGAACTGTTTTACAAGTTCGATAGACTCGCTCAACGTCTGTTCGTCATCACCATCGTATTCGATAACGCCAAAGCGTACGGTAAGCGGTAGGTTTTCAGGCCAAACCGCACGCACTGCGCTCAGTGTTTCAAGTAAGAATCGACCACGGCCTTGCGCATCACCGCCGTATTCGTCGGTACGCTTATTGGCGTGCTTCGAGAAAAAGCTTTGAGCCAAATAACCGTGGGCAAAATGCAGTTCAAGCCACTCGAATCCAGCTTCAAGCGCGCGCTGGGCACCTTTCACAAAGTCACTCTTAACGCGCTCAATATCGGCTTTGGTCATTTCTGTAGGCGTAACAGGTAAGTGTGCCCCAAAGGCTTCTGCCGAAGGTCCAATAGGCTGCCACCCTTTTTCTTCACTTGGCTGAATGTGGTCATCACCTTCCCAAGGGCGGTTAGCACTCGCTTTGCGCCCGGCATGTGCAATTTGAATTCCAGCAACAGCGCCTTGGCTTTTTATACGATCAGCAACATTTTTTAAGCCACTAACGTGTTCATCTTTCCAAATACCTAAGCAATTTGGCGTGATACGTCCTTCTGGCGAGACGGCGGTTGCCTCAACGATAACCAATCCAGCACCGCCTCGGGCAAATGACTGGTAGTTTGCTTCATGCCACTGGTTTGTAAACCCATCTTCTGCAGAGTATTGGCACATAGGAGGCACAGCAATACGATTGCGAAGCGTCACGTCTTTTAACGAAAATTGTTCAAATAATGCAGTCATATTTCTCTCTTTTTAAATAAACACAAAAGCACTCAGCGAAGGCTGAGTGCTTTAAAATCTAGGGGTTATGCCGCAAGAGTTAGAATTTCACGGGCTTTAGCAAGATCGATGTCACCATGCTCGCCAAGCGCTGTTAAGCCGTTGCGTTCAAGGTTCTCGATTAGCCCATCAATGGCAGACTTTTCAATGTTGTGGTCTGACAGGCGAGTTTTAACCTGCATAGTTTCAAAAAAGTCCTGAACCGCTTTTATGGTTAAGTCGATGGCCTTTTCTTTGTCATTTTCCTGAATGCCAAACACGCGCTCACCTAGCTGCAGAATTTTTTCCTGCTTTTTGTCACGCTGCACGAACATTAACGACGGTAGAACAATTGCTAAGGTCACGGCGTGATCTAAACCGTGTAACGCAGTAAGTTCGTGACCTATCATATGTGTGCCCCAGTCTTGCGGTACACCTTTACCGATTAATCCGTTAAGCGCCATTGTTGCTGACCACATTACGTTTGCACGCACATCGTAATCTTCAGGCGTCGCTAACGCTTTAGGACCTTCTTGAACTAAGGTTTGTAAAATTCCTTCTGCAAGTGCCCCAGTCTTGCGGTACACCTTTGCCGATTAATCCGTTAAGCGCCATTGTTGCTGACCACATTACGTTTGCACGCACATCGTAATCTTCAGGCGTCGCTAACGCTTTAGGACCTTCTTGAACTAAGGTTTGTAAAATTCCTTCTGCAAAGCGGTCTTGAAGCGGTGCGTTTACAGGGTAGGTAAGGTATTGCTCAATCACGTGAACAAAAGCATCAACCACGCCGTTCGATACTTGACGTGGTGGTAGTGAATAGGTGAACTCAGGATCAAGTACGGCAAAAACAGGCTGAACTGTTTCAGAAGAAAACGCGCGTTTTTGCGACGTTTCTTTTCTGTTTACTACCGAGTTACCGTTACTCTCAGACCCTGTCGCAGGTAAAGTAAGTACTGCGCCAATAGGTAATGGATTTTCAAATGCTGCACCTTTAACAAGTATGTCCCACGGATCGCCTGCAAAGTTAACGGCAGCAGCTACGAATTTCGCGCCATCAATAACACTTCCACCGCCAACCGCAAGAATGAAGTTCACGTCATTTTCACGGGCGACATTCACAGCTTTCATCAGTGTTTCAAATTCTGGGTTTGGTTCAACACCCTGAAATTCAATGACTTCAGCACCTGCTAGTGCAGTCGTTACTTTATCGTAAATACCATTTTTCTTAATTGAGCCGCCACCGTAGAGGAAGAGGACTTTTGCTTGTTTCGGCAAACGTGAAGACACTTCACTTAGTTGCCCTTTGCCGAACAGAATTTCGGTTTGATTCTTAAACGTAAAATTAAGCATAGTGTTGCCTGTCCTTAATTAGATTGTGAATTTAACTGTTGTAAAAGCTTTTCAGCTAACAGTTCATCAGAAAACGGGTTTTGGCCTGTAATAAGCTCACGGTCTACTACTACATTGGGCGCCCACATTTCTTTGAATTCCATCTTGCCACCCGCTTGCGCCATGGCGTCTGCTGGGTAGTACAATAACGTTGCGTCGTTTAACGTGCTTTCAAAATAGGCCTCTTCCGGTGTGGAGAAGATTGTCATTTTGTAGCCATCATAAATCCAACTCTCAGATGAGGCTTGCTCACCGGATTTCAATGCCAGTTCAAATGCCTGCGGGTTAGATTGCCCAGAAAGTAAGGCGATTGGGCCATGGCAGATAGCGGCAGTAGGTTTTCCTTCACTGTGAAAGTGAGACAAAATTTCACCCACTTGAGGATTGTTTGCCAGGTCGATAAGCGGTGCATGACCGCCTGGAATGAATACGCCTTCAAACTCTTCCAGCCCTTGTCCAATCACTTCGCTCAATGACAGCGTGTCATCAATGCCTTCTATTGACGCTACAAACGTTTGAATGTCTCGCATTTGCGATTCGCCGCCATCAAAGTATTGCGGTATTACTGACTTTTTATCTACAGATGGCGCATTGCCTTTTGGCGTGGCCAATACCAGTTTGTAGCCTGCGTCTACCAATGCTTTTGCCGGCACACCAAACTCGTTAAGGTAATAGCCTGTAGGCTCTGTTTTGCCATCTGCAAGTTGCATTACATTTTCACTTGAAAGTAGTACAAGTATTTCGCCTTTACCGGCATTCGCAGCTTTAACGTCTGCCGCATAGGCCGACTGTGATAAACCCGCAATAATGGCGAGCGATAAAATTGATGATGCTGATTTCATGTGCAGCTCCTGTCGCATTAGAAAGTGCGTGTATCTTAGAGAGGTTGGCTTACATCGAGAAGTCAGATAAATTGTGACGAGTCATCAAAAATCTGATGGGTGGGGATTATGTCTTACTTAACACAGTTAAAAACCTTTGTAGAAGTTTATCGAAGCGGCAACATTACACGTGCTGCAGCTCGCCTTCATATGTCTCAGCCAGCGGTCACTTCTCACATACAAGCCATGGAGAATATTGTCGGTAAAGAGTTGTTCATAAGAAAAGCGAGAGGCGTTGAGCCAGCGGCCGGCTATCGCTGATGACTTGGCGCTGCAGGTCGCCAGTCACATTGATACGTTAGAGCAGAAAGTGGCTTCTATTCGCAGTCGTGCTTCCACCGATCACGGCACGTTACACCTTGCAGGCCCTGCGGAGTACCTCAGTCTGGTGGCAGGTCCGGCACTCGCTAACTTGCTTCAGGCCGATAAAGTGAATTTAGTGATCCATACCGGCAACAAAAGTAATATTTATCATTTGTTGGAGAACGATGTAGCGGAGCTTGCCATTACCGCCTCTGAGCCAACTGACGCGATGTATGAATATCAGAAGTTGGATAAAGAGCGTTTAATCTTAGTGATGAACCGGGTGCAGGGAAAGTTGCTGGGAGAAAGAGAAATATCGGCAGCGCTACTCAACCAACATAAAGTAGTGACGTATGATGAACAGTTACCGCTTGTTCGGCGATACTTTTCGGAGGTATTTAATGCCGCGTGTGAGTCGCCTGTCGCGGCTGTTTGCCCCGATATAAGAGCAATAAGTAGTATTATCAAAGCGGGAATTGGTTATTCCGTTTTGCCTGACTACTTATGTAAAGAAGGTATTGCAAAAGGCGAATTGGTCGCGCTGGGCAAGCCAGGCCCAGAAAATGATGTTTATTTAGTGTGGAAAAAGGGAGCGCTTCGTCATCCTAGGGTCGACTTCGCCAAAGATGTCATAATGGCTTTTGCAAACATTAACTATCTTTCGACACTTCCTGATTGAAGCTAGACGCCTAAAAAGGGCGACGCATTTAGACAAGGCGTCGCCAATTGTTCCTAGTTTAAATAACCAGGGCTTGTTGGTCTTTGCTGAATATTAAACAACAGCAGGCCCTAAAATGTACCAACAACTTTTACCGTGCCATCAACTTTACCTTCATCCACAAAACCTATGGTATTGGGGTTGGTCGCGACGAGATTTAACATCTCATCCTCAGTTGCTATCATTTCAGGTGGTGTGCCTCTGCCAGTAAACACAAGCTTCGACCAGAATGCAGAGTATTGTGATTCAGATTTTCCAAGCACATTATTATTAAAAGCGTCTCTGATATTATTACCTTGTTCGAAGGTAAGGGGAATTGCGCGACTTCCATCGGGAAATGCTTTTACTTTTCCCAGATATATTTTCTTGACGGTATCGATATCGATCCCAGAATTGTTGTTGGCATTTATTATCACGGCTGTACCGGCATAAATCGGCGCAGACATTAAAAAGCACAGGGCTGCAACTATCTTCATTGATATTACCTTCGTTCTTAACTCGCTAACATCGAGGCAAGCATGCTAGTGGTTTGTACCCAAGGGCGACGCGCCCTCACGAAAGTATAACCGAGATTTACAATTTGTCGCATTTCGACAAAAGGTGAAATTTGAAGGATCCTAAAACGTACAAAGAGAAATTATGGCAAAACCTAATGCAAAAGGGCCGGTCAGAACCGTGCAAATTTATTGCTCCAAGTGCAAATTCCAGCTATTTAAATATCGAAAAGGCGGCAAAGGCGCGTTGGTTAAATGCTTTAAAGAGAGAATAGTTGAGGACTTTACTCATGAAGAAGGAATATGTCCTTCTTGTGACGGAACGGACAGTTTGCAAGGAATGCCTTAATTCGAGGTGCACCGGCCCTGAAAATTGTTGGCACAAAGGTGACCATGAAGTAGCACTGACTGATAATCGGTTGTTAATTGGACAACTTTTTTAAAATATAAACGTTTGGATAATTTGCTCTTACGTAATTTTTGCCTAAATTAATATAAAGGGATTGCTGCCTCAAGCCGTTGTGCTGTTTGGTAAAAAAATTTAAGGCCGAGGTTAGAAAGCGCAACGGAATGGCTTTGTATTAAACGTCTACATATCGAGATGATAAATGTCCATTCAAAGAAAGTTTCTATTTTCTATTTCTGCTGTTATCGCTTTGTTCGCTTTAATTGTTGCCGTGGCAACGGTTATCACCACTTCCTCAAATGTTTCAACCCTTGTTCAAGAGCAAAAGAAGAACACCGCCGATCGTTTAGTGAATATTCTTACTGTGACTGACTCTATCATGCTTGAACGCGTCAAAAGCAGTATGGCGTTGCTTAAACAACGAGGTGAGGCAATCGGTGAGCCTAATCAAACCGATATTGTTACCGTTAAAAATACACAGGCTCGGCAGCTTAGGTTGGGCAATGCGGAGCAAGCCAACACATTCGATTTGGTCGATAACCTGACAAGCGTAATGGGAGGCACAGCCACGCTTTTTAGTAAAACAGGAGACGACTATATTCGCGTGAGTACCAATGTCATTAAAAATGGCGAGAGGGCGATTGGCACTAAGTTGGCCCCTGATGGCAAGGCGATCAAAAAGATTAATCAGCAGGAAGCGTATTACGGTGCGGTTGATATTTTGGGTAGCCCTTATTTAACAGGTTACGAGCCAATGTTTAACAGCAGTGGTGACGTTGTGGGCATCTGGTATGTGGGATACTCAGCCGACCTTAACGTCTTAGAGCAAGCCATTAAGCAAAGTCACGTGCTAAAAGAAGGCTTTGTTGCCCTTCGTGATGCAAAAGGTAACATTCGCATGCATTCCGCACATGTGAATGATCGGCAGGTGGCCGACGCCCTTCAACCTAATGATGACTGGGTTGTAGAAGTGGTACCGTTTTCGCCTTGGGGGTACGATATTATATTAGTGGCGTCGACGTCAGAAAAATCGGCTATGGTTCGAAGCTCTGTGTTGGTTGTTGTACTTAAAATCGTATTGGCGAGCGTGGGAATTTTGATCACCATTTGGTTGCTCGTTAAGTATATTGTTGGCAAGCCACTTGAAGAATTCATTGGGGTAGTAAACAACTTGTCTTCTGGTGAGGGAGATTTAACGTTCCGTTTTCAGGCATCAAGAAGCGACGAGTTTGGCACCATGGCAAGAGCGTTTAATGGGCTTCTTAGCCAGTTACAAGACACGTTGCAGAGTGTGGACGAAGCCACCGACCACATGCTAGCAAAGTCAGAAAGGTTAAATGCAACAGCGTTGCAATCCAAAGATACCGTTTCACAACTTAGCCGAGAAACGGAGTCAATTAATAACGCCATTTCATTAATGCAGCAGAATGCACAAACGGTGTCGTCAACCATTCGCAGTTCAAGTGAAGCGGCACACGCTGCCGATCAAGATACGCGAAACAGCGTAAGCGTTTTGGCGCAAACCATTAAAGACATCCAGTCTCAGGCAAGCGATGTGGACGCGTCAGTACAGGTTATCACTGAGTTGGCTCAGGCAAGTGAAGAAATTAGCGGTGTAATGGAAGTTATCAGGAATATCGCAGAGCAAACGAATCTACTTGCGCTTAATGCAGCTATTGAAGCGAATGCAGCTATTGAAGCGGCTCGCGCTGGTGAGCAGGGACGTGGCTTTGCCGTTGTCGCTGACGAAGTCCGCTCGCTAGCAAGCAGAACGCAGTCTTCCACGGAAGAAATTCGCAATATGATTGAACGCCTTCAGCAAGGTAGCCGCGTGGCTTCTGAGAAAATGCAGCAAAATAAAGAAACCGCCTATAAAACCGTGGACACCACAAAACATGCTGGCGATTCGTTAAAGCAGGCGCTTGACGCTGTTGCACGCATCACAACGTTAAACCAAGACGCTGCCACAATGGCTGAAGGACAAACAGAGGTTGCTAACGATGTGAATAAAGGGGTAAGCAGTATTCAACAGGTGGGCAATGCCAATACTACCTATGCAAAAGAAGTGGTAGATAACTGTGAAGCCTTAGTTCAGCAAGTTAAGCAAATGCAAATGCAGTTGCGACGATACCATTTCTAGAGTTGCTGGCTTATTCAATTGATTTGGCTGTCAGCAGGCAGCGAAGCAGAAACAAGATAAATCGCCAGAGTCAATGTACGCTGAAATGCACAATTCTTGCGGTTGACATGAATAGTAACAATTTGAACCAATGCCAAAAGGGCTTTAGATTGCTAAGGCCCTTTTTGATATTTATTCTTACCCATGGATGAATATAGGGATCTTCCCATAACATGGATAAACCATAATGAAACAACTATCTACACTAGCCGGTGTGGTTGCGAGTGTTTTTGCATTCACATCGCTATCGACAACGGCAGTAGTGGCGCAAGAAGCGCAAACTGCATCTGCAGTCGTATCACCCGCGAAAAAGACACTTGCTGATGTTGAATACCGCTTACCGTCAACGATCGCTCCCACTTTTCAACGTATTCACTTAAATATAGACCCTGATAACCCTACATATTCTGGAAAAACGAATATTGATGTAACGGTTAAAACCCCAACTAAGAAAGTGGGCTTTTATCAGCAAGATTTGACCGTGACTTCTGCGCGTTTAGTGTCTGGAAGCAGCAGCTTTCCTCTAAATGTTACGATTGGAGAATACGACATCAATTGGGGCGAATCGCAAGATGAGATTGCGCCTGGGAAGTATACGTTAGAGATTACGTTTGAAGGGAAAGTGAACACGTCTTCAGATGGCATGTATCTGTCACGTTTTGAAGAGACCAACTATATATTTACCCAGTTTGAAGATATGCATGCGCGAAAAGCGTTTCCAAGTTTTGATGAGCCAAACTTCAAAATTCCTTATCAAATGACCATCAGTTCTCCTGAACATCAGGAAATTGTGGGTAATACACCTGTTGAAAAGGTGACAGTGGAAAACGGCATAAAAACCGTAGTGTTTGAAAAAACTAAGCCCATGCCGACTTATCTTATTGCCTATACCGTAGGGCCTTTTGATAGTGCTGAAATTTCTGGGCTGTCGGTGCCAGGAAAAATATACGTTCCAAAAGGGTATGCCGATAAAACCAAATTTGTTATCAAACACATCCCAGAAATCCTAGCCTCGCTAGAAGATTTTTTCGGTATCAAGTACCCCTATAAAAAAATGGATTTTGTTGCCGTACCCAACTTTACCCACGGTGCAATGGAAAACGTAGGTTTAATTACCTATCGCGATAGTTTGTTACTGCTAGAAGATAACCCAAGCGTCACAGAGCGTTCACGACCGCTAAATGTTATTGCGCATGAACTTGCTCACCAATGGTTTGGCAACTTGGTAACAATGGCGTGGTGGGATGACCTATGGCTGAACGAAGCGTTTGCGTCTTGGGCTGCAAGTCATACCATGAAAACCTTGTATCCAGAGTTGAACTACGCCGATCGCATAGTGCAAGAGGGAGCATTTGGTGCAGATGCTAGTCCTACGGTGAAACCTGTTAAAAAGGTAGTGAAAAGTCAGCCAGATGTGATGGATGGGTTGGGCTTGAACTACTCAAAAGGTGAATCAATTTTACAAATGATTGAATCGCTAATTGGTACAGAAAAGTTTCGTGAAGGCGTTCAAAACTACATGAATACCCATGCTTGGGGTAATACCGTAGCAGACGATTTGTGGCGCGCCCTAGATGAAGTGTCCGATTTCAACTTAAGCGCCATGATGAAAGCCTACTTGGAACAGCCGGGCTACCCACTTATTCATATTTCAAAAGATGGCAAATTAACCCAGTCCCGTTTTCACCTTGCAGGCGCGACCGTGGAAGATAAGACATGGGCAGTTCCATTAAAGCTGACTTATCAATCAAACGGAAAAATACTAAACGAAGTGGTTTTTATTGATAAAGAAACCACAGTTTTACCTCAGCTTGCTGAAGCAGACTGGGTGTTCCCTAATGACAATGCAACAGGTTACTTCCGTTGGTCAATTGAACCAGCTCAGCTAAACGCACTGCTAAACAACATTGATGCGCTAAATAAGCGTGAAAAGAAAAATGTGCTATACAACTACCAGGCGCTGTTAAACGCAGATCAAGTAGGTGTAGACAGCGTGATGAAGGTGCTTAATAGCTTGGCAAAAGATGATGACCCTGCGGTCATTCGTGCGGCTGTTGGGGTGTTAGCTGAGTTTAGTTATTTAGTAAATGAAGACAATAAAGCCGCATATGCAAAGCTTCTAAATCAAAATTATATGCCTTTGTTAAACAAACTTACCTTGTCTCAAAGTGAGCAGGATAACGCAGATGTCATTCGCCTGCGTAACCAGCTATACAGCTTACTGGGTACTCATTCAAACAATGAGCAACTTGTTGAACAAAGCGTTAAAATAGCGAAACAGTACCTTGCAGATACTAGCAGTGTTCCTTCCGGTATTGCCGGTACAGCAATTGAAATTGCTACGCGAAATAGTGAACAAGGCGAGCAGGGTACATGGTTTAATACAATTGTAGAGGCATTTAAAAAAGCACAGTTGCCAAATGTGAAAAGCACGCTGGTGTATTCGATGTACTTTGAAGACAAAGCGACCGTCTTTAAAATGTTAGATTTAGCGCTTACCGATGATATTACGCCTGCAAATACCATGTATATGGTGGTGAGAGTAGCACGTAACTTAGACGATCATACGCTATTGTATGAGTGGCTTAGTAAGAATAAAGACGCGCTACTAGCAAAAATGCCTGATTACCATGTAAGCAGAATGCCGGAATTTGTTTCAACAACCTGTTCGGCTGAAAACTTAGAAATGGCCAATGCGTTCTACGCGCCAATTAGCGAGACCTATCAAGGAATGGCACGCGGTGTCGAAATTATGCAGGACGAGTCTCAACAGTGTATGCGGCTGAAATCTGCATTTCAGGCAGACTTTAACGCCTTCTTAAACGAGCAGTTATAGGCAACAACGAAAAGGCGTTTACCCAGTGCTTTTTGTCTTAAAGTTATGATTGAAAGAGCGTCCACTAGGCGCTCTTTTTTTGTGCATAAAACTGTAACATGCACCACGGCGAGTCACTAAAATATTTCAAAGCTGAAACATTTACGCATTGTGACAAATCAACTTTCCCTGTACCAAAGTTCAGCAGAGTTAATCAATAAGTAAGTTTATTTTAAACGTCTAAGTTTCTGATTTTTAACGTTTGTGACGTTTATATTATTATTTTTATTAAGTGCTTGCTGTATATACGTATGTATAAGAATTTATACCTTCCTTATACAATAAAGCGGAAAGCAAAATGATTCATGAGGGTAACACACAAAAGTATAAGCTGAGGAAATCAGCTAAAGTAGTCAACGCGTTGTTGGCGGGTGCATTGTCGTTAGGCGTTGTTTCTATTAATGCCTCTGCAGATACAGTATGGCAAGAGGACTTCGAAGCAAATGAACTGCAAGGCAAGGGCGCAACTGGCTCAGACCCAGCGGGAGCAATTGTTGATCTTGAAGGTGTTGATCGTTGGTCAGTAGACGTGTCAGCGAGTGAGCTAAGTGCCACTTCAGACTGGTTCCGTGTTGAAAGCGGCGCAATGCAAGCACGTGATACTGACGGTGAAGTAGTCTGGTTGAGCGAGTCTATCGATATATCTGGTGCCGGTGATATCACCATAAATGCCGTGCTTTCTCAAAGTGGAAATTTTGAGTCGACAGACTACATCGATGTATTTTACTCATTAGATGGTGGCGCATTCGAGCTTATTACGCTTTCAGAAGGGGCAACGAATACGGTACAGGAAGACTTTGGTTCTGCAACACTGACCGAAACGATAGGTAGCGGAAGCACTTTAGAACTGAAAGTAGCCATGGCTAACAACTCGGGTACCGAATATCTCAATTTAGACAGTATTTCAGTAAGTGGAAATGGAACTACCGATGGTGGGGATACTGGCGGTAACCCTGACGACGGTGGTGAATCTTCAAATGAACTTCTTTTCTTAAGTGGTACTTGTTTTAACTGCCCTGATTTGGAAGCAGTTAACCTAGCCAGCGACTTTGTTGCATCTGACTATTACGCAGCTCTCGACACAGCTATTGCAAACGGTGAAAGTGCGCAAACGTTAAAAGACACGGCGCATAACATCATTGAAAATGGTCATCGTACGCTTTCTTACTCTGAAGTGTGGACAGCACTCACTTACACTGATGAAGATCCTGCTAACACCGATAACGTTATCTTGTTCTACAAAGGCATATCACAAGGCAAGTTTACCAATGGTAGCGGTAGTCAAAGCACCAACCCAGACAATTGGAATCGCGAACATGTTTGGGCTAAGAGCCATGGTTTTCCTAGCTCAAGCCTAACGGCATACAGCGATATTCTGCACCTGCGTCCTACCGATATTTCTGTAAATAGCTCGCGCGGCAACTTAGATTTTGATTTTAGTGATAGCGTGCTTTCTGAAGCTCCGTTAAACCGAGTTGATGGTGACTCTTTTGAGCCTCGTGACGCAGTAAAAGGTGATGTAGCACGCTCAATGCTATACATGGACGTGCGTTACGATGGCAATACAGCTGGTGATACCGAAGACGACTTAGTGTTAGTAAATCGCCTTACCTCTACTAGCGAAGCCGCGTTTGGTAAGCTTTGCGTATTGCTTCAATGGCATGAAAGTGATCCAGTGGATGATTTCGAACGTCGTCGTAACGAGCGCGTTTATGAATTCCAAGGAAACCGAAATCCGTTTATTGACAAACCTGAACTTGCTTCACTTATCTTCAACGAGAGTTGTGATGGTACAGGTGGTGATACTGGCGGTGACACGGGTGGCGATACTGGCGGTGACACGGGTGGTGATACCGGCGGCGACACAGGTGGTGATACCGGCGGTGACACAACACCTTCTACCAGCAGTATTTACATTTCAGAATACATCGAAGGTGGCGGTTTCAATAAAGGTATAGAGCTTTTCAATAGCTCGACACAACCGGTAAGTCTAGCGGGTTATGAGTTAGTTTTACTCTCCAATGGTGAGACCGCAGATGCTGACCGTAAAGTGTTAGCACTTGAAGGCACAATCCCAGCAGGTGGCGTAGCAACATTCGCTCACGGAAGTGCAGATGCACTGTTAACTGCCGGCTCAACGATTAGCAGCTTCGTGATTAATTTCAATGGCGATGACTACATTGAGCTCGTCGCTAACGGTCAGGTTGTTGATGCTCTAGGTACGTACGGCGTTAAAACTAACTGGGGTAAAGACGTTACTTTGGTACGCAAGAGTTCAGTAACAGCAGGTAATCCTAACCGCAACCCAGCGTTTACCCTTGAAGAATGGGATAGCCTACCAAAAGATACGCTTAACAATTTTGGTTCGCACAATGGATCTGTTAGCGAGCCTACGGATCCAACTGACCCGACCGACCCATACGGATCCAACTGACCCGACCGACCCAACTGATCCTACAGACCCAGTTGGTGAAGTAGTCTTAATTAGCGCTATTCAAGGTGAAGGCGATACCTCGCCACTTACAGGCAATGACGTTGTTATTGAGGCAGTAGTGACTAAAGTTGTGCCGGAAATGAACGGATTCTTTATTCAAGAAGAAGCCGCCGACTCTGATGGCAATGCTGCGACGTCTGAAGGTGTATTTGCCTACTCGACAACCTTCACTGAATACCCATCTGTTGGTGATGCTGTGCGTGTTAGCGGTGCAGTGGCTGAATACAATGGCATTACAGAAATTGTACTAAGCGCCAATGCTGAAACGCTAGGTGCAGGTGGTGATATACTAACGACAAGCATTGAAATGCCATTTGACGAGAGCGTTAACCTAGAGTCACTTGAAGGTATGCAGGTTCAATTCCAGCAAACTTTGAACGTGACAGACGTTTACAATCTTGGTCGATATGGGCAATTCAACGTGTCATCAGGCCGCCTGATGATTCCTACAAACCAGTATGCCGCGGGTTCAAGTGAAGCCATTGCCTTGGCTGAAGCGAATGCACGCAACACATTGTTGGTTGATGATGGATCAAGCGCGCAAAATGCTGACGATATTCCTTTCCCAGTTGGAGGTTTATCTCACGCGAATCCTCTGCGTTTAGGCGACAGTGTAGAAGGCCTGGAAGGTGTAATGCACTACGCATTTGGTGCTTATAACTTAATTCCAGTTGGCGCTCTTCAAACTGTACGCACAAACCCAAGGACAGATGTGCCCCAGTTAGACGTACAAGGCGATGTCAAAGTGGCTAGCTTTAACGTGCTTAACTACTTTAATGGTCCGAACTTCCCTACCTCTCGTGGTGCAGACTCAGAAGATGAATTTGCCCGCCAGCAAGCGAAGACAGTAGCAGCCATCGTTGCGATGGACGCAGATGTACTTGGCTTAGTAGAAATCGAAAACGATGGATACGGGAGTGATTCTGCCATTGCTTCTCTTGTAAATAGCGTAAATGCTGAACTTGGTAGTGACGTGTATAGCTATGTAGCACTTGAATCATTACTTGGTGGTGATGAAATTGCGGTAGGTATTATTTATAAGCCTGCAACGGTTACACCACAAGGCGCAGCGGTTACTTCCTCTGAAGCTCCTTTTGACTACGGTAACCGCCAGCCGCTGTTACAAACCTTTAGCGTAAATAGTAACAGCGAAGCGTTTACGCTCGCGGTAAATCATTTCAAATCAAAAGGAAGCTGTGGCAGTGCAACAGGTAATGATGCTGATTTGGGTGATGGACAAGGCTGCTGGAACGAGCTACGTACCCAAGCTGCGTTAGGGCTGACAGCGCTTGTGCAAAACAGTGAAGGTTTGTCTGACCGAGTTATCGTAATGGGTGACCTAAATGCTTATGCGAAAGAAGATCCAATTCTTGCTCTAGAAGACGCCGGTTACAGCAACTTGGTGAACCTCTTCCACGGCGAAAGTGCTTATTCTTATAGCTTCGGCGGCGAAATGGGTTACTTAGACCACGCGCTATCAAGCTCAACTTTGACTGAGTATGTGGCAGACGCAACGGTTTGGCATATCAATGCCGATGAGCCTCGTGTCTTCGACTACAACGTTGAATATAAGTCAGAAACACAGCTTTCTAGCTATTACGGGGCTGATGCTTATCGTTCGTCAGATCACGATCCAGTAATTGTTGTGCTGGATTTCCCTGAAACGAGTGAGCCGGACCCAGTAATTGGTGATTTTGATGGCGATAGTGACATAGACAACACCGATATTGTGGCGTTCTACACCTTGCTTCTGCAACGTCAAGCGACGGTTGAAGAGCACGACTTTAACAATGACGGCAGATTAAATATCTACGATTTATACGCGTTAATGTCTATGTGTACACGTACCGCATGTGCAGTCCAGTAGTTGGAAAGAAAATGAAAAAAATTATTTTAATGGTATTGGCAATTGCTACTTTTAATGCAAATGCCGCAATAATTGAAATCTCTACGGATAAATCAATTTATCAAGTAGGAGAAACTATCACGGCGACGGTAAGCTTTTCTAATGAAGGTGCTTTTTTAGGTATCGTACCGTTTCCTCAACCGTTTGATGTATATAACACGACAATTGGTTTTAACGATTCGCTCTTGAGTTTTATTGGCGCTTCTACGTTAAATCCTTTTGGCTCAGTTAGCAG
>Ga0208523_1000082_pt1 | contig 20798 bp, 20 predicted proteins | sample ETNtaG_17_FD_185770 | JGI IMG/M metagenome (GOLD analysis project Ga0208523, IMG submission 185770) | Marine microbial and viral communities from oxygen minimum zone, Eastern Pacific Ocean - ETNP201302PF82A (SPAdes) (version 2) | ecosystem: Environmental > Aquatic > Marine > Oceanic ...
GTATTCTACAGCACTAATTTTAAAATCTTCACTTTTATGCTTTGACATATATATAAACTTATATAATAAAAACCGGCATTTTAAAACTTCAAGGGTGTAAATAATATTTGCTCCAATTTTTTCATGATTTTTCGTTCCATAATTTCCCATTGTTTCATTAAATTCTATTAAATGTCCTATATCATAAAAAAAACAGGCAAGAATTACTTCAACACTCTGATTATCATTTTCTGCTAACATAGCAGATTATGTCATATGTTCAATTTGAGATACTTCTTCTCCAATATAATCTCTATTACCAAATTTATTATAATATTCAAAAATACAATTAATCATATTTTTATTAAATATAATTAATAGTAATTTCTTAAATAATCTATTGAAATAATTTATCTATAACATGAAAATTGAAAGATGGTTCTAATCGTTTATAAAAACGTAATAATTGTATCATATAAATAGTCTTAAATTCATCATAACTTATTTGTTGGTCATTATTTTTATCACCATATTCAAATACTTTTGAAACTAATTCATCTATATTAGTGAAAACATCACTAAATTTTGTACCACAAGTTTCTAACATAACTTTTTCAACATCTGATGGTAAAAACATTGCCTTTATTTCAGAAGTTGATATAAATTTATTTTCATTATTATCAATTCTGTTAAATTTTTCACTGGATGTTTCACCAGCAGACATTGTAATACCAACAGATGCTATTTTATCAACGTCAGTTGATGTCACATTCATGAGATTTAATAAATGGCGAAGTTCATTAAAAATAATATTTTTATTATTATCAATAATTTGATATTTATTTAAACAAGAAAACAATGCAAAGGCTTCTTTTTCAGCATTTGGAAAAGTTTGATTTTTAATTTCACTTTCATTTGCACTTTCACTTTTTATTTCTTTTTGTGATACTTTATCGGTTACATTTTTAGAAATTTTTTGAAAACTATCTTTTAAAAATTCTAAAATCTTGCTAAAATTCTTAACTATATATTTAGAACTATATAAAGAAACTACAAGAATTATAATGGTAATAATTAAATCTTTTAATATTTTTAAAAACATCTTAATATATATTTAAACCTAGAAAATTATTCATCATCATTTATTTTTTGAACTGTCCAAAAATCTGAACATAAATTAGAATCAGTTATGTAATCATATGGAAAATAGCAATATCCTTTATCTCCCCATTTTGCTGACCACGAATTTCGTACCTTAAATGTTCCTTTAGTATCATCATAACCAACAAGAGTTACAGCATGTCCTCCTAATACTTTTTCACTTTGCTCTGGCATTTTAACTATACCTGTTTTAGCAGTTTCTTCTGATTCAAATGATTGATATACAATAAATCCAAATACAATAGGAAATCCATTTGATAATCCTGATTTTAATTGTTCGAGTGTTGGTAAAACACGTTTATATTGGATACTTCTATGATGTTTAGCCATTTCATAACACTCATACTTAGGCTTGACTGTAAATTGTGAAATATCATATGGCCACAAAGTTTCGGGACATACACCAATTTTATTAATTGTTTTAATACCATCTCTAATTTCTGCTCCAGAATCTGTATTAATATTTCCTTCTATTTCTCGTTCGTTATAATAAATAAATAATCGTGATGGTGTAAACTTATTACCTTCATTTTGTTTATATTCATCATATTCATAAGCATAGGCAATAGCATTTGCAGTGCATGATCCTAAATGACCTTGGTCATATATTTCTTTAGGACCATTTGGTGATAAATCAATTGAACTATCAAAGTTAGCATTAAAGTTGTGAACATGATCTCTACAATCGTGTAGATCTCTTTTCCACCCATAAGTGCGATTATTTGAATATGTAATGTATGATAATAAATTGCCCATATTTAGTATATAATTTATTATATATATTTATTTATTTAAGTGAATTATCATATTAAACTATATAATTTTTGTATTTTATATATATATAAAATGGAATCAAAAGCAAATTTACCAGTTGATAAATATTTCGACAATAAAATGGACATCATTAATATTAAATATAAATTAATGTTATTGAAAAAAAATAAACAAGATTATGTAAATAATTATAATGAGATGAAAAAATTAGTTGCTTTCTTTCAATATATGAAACTTATGGAAAATTTTAAAAAAGAAGAATTAAATACTGAAATTGATAGAATAAGATATCGCATAAAATTAAGAAAAATATTCAGATATACATCATTATTAGTATTAATTTTATTTTTTTGTTATAAATATTCAAAACCACTCAAGAATTATTTTGTTACTATTAGATATATACTAAAACCATGTTATATATTCAAGAAACAGTTAATTACATCGAAAAATTATTATTTAAAAACAAATCTAGAACATTCTTAATCATCATAATGATAATTATATGTGGAGGAGCATTTTTATTATATAAACAAAAAACACAACAAGAATCTTATATAAATAATACTAGCAATGTAGAACACTTTGATGGTACTGGAAAAGTATTTTCATGGCATTCAAATCCTCATCCCGGTCCTTGTAATGCAAGTTGCGGTTGTTTTCCAGGAAGTTATGTTAGACCAGGTGCTGCTCCAGGTGGTGGATGCAAAGGTTGTTAAATTAAAAATATGATATAAATATTTAATTATAATAATAATTAAATGGTATTTGCCGAAGATAGTATTGGTAACATATTAGGGATAATAGTAAATATATTATCCCTAATATCAGATATATCTCAGATATATCATACAATAAAATATGAAACTACAGATGGTTTATCTATCATACATATTATATGTGAATTTTTCATTGGAATATTTTTCCTATGGTATGGAATACATTTAAACTTATTAATGATAATAAGTTTAAATTGTAGTTATTTACTATGTAGTTCAATATTATTTTGTTATTGGATACGGAATTATCGTTCAAGAAATTATTATAATAATCCTCATGAAAGAATTTAAATCATAATTAAAAATGAACATTATGATATTATATTATTTCACAAAAAATCAAATATATCAAAAACATGTCAAATGATACAGATAATAAATTAGCTTTTATAATTGGATTAATAGGACTAATACTTTCCTTATTAGCCAATGGTTCACAATCATATCATACTATTAAATATAAAACAGTTGAAGGTGTGTCAGGTATTTATATCGGAGCGATGCTAACATTAAGTATATTATTTCTGATATATTCAGCAGCATTAAACTTAATATTATTAATGATACTAAATGCTGCTTATTGTTGTTCTACAAGCATAATGGCATATTATTATAAATATGGTAAAAAAACAATAACTCAAGATAATTCTACACAAACTGATTATCATGATGATATACAAATCGAAATTCGTTAACTTTCAAGACTCGTATTTATCATATCATGAAATACTTCTACATTCTTTTCATATTGTGGAACATAAACACCAGTTTTATAATGCTGGCAATACATTCCTTTTTGTACTTCTTCGCATATATCAATATCTTCTTGATTAACTCTATCCCAATATTTCCAAATTAATTCTATTTGTTCATTATTCTCATTTTGATTATTATGAACATGTAATGATGCGTGTTCAATTGTCTTTGTTTCAGATATTGGTTCAATAATAACACAAAAAAAGTGATTTGGTAAAAGAAACCAAAACATATTTGGAAATAATGTATGAAAATGAGCTATTTGTTTTTCAGAATCAGTCAAGTTTGGAAAAATATCCATATATTTTGGTTCAATTGGAGCATCACAATTTGTAATTGGATCTGTTTTATATCCAATATATTTTCCGTTTTTTCCTCTAGATGTATAAGAATGTTGATTCATTCCAGAAGATTTGACTAATATTGGATGAATAGAAGGCAAATGATAATATTCAAGAAAATTATCTTGTAACGTTTTCCAATTAGCATTTATCTCATATTGTTTATATCTAACAATTTTACAATCTTCTAAAGGATAATTTTTAATATCATCTGTAACATTTCCAAAATGTTCATAAATATCACCACAATTATTATCGAAATTTATACAAATTATATTACGAAATGCTGATGTTTTAATTTCATATAATCCATTTTCTTCTTTATTAAAATTTGGACAATTAAAACGCGGTGTTGCCAATAATTTTCCATCAAGTGAATATTTCCATAAATGATATGGACAAATAATGGTTTTCTTATTACAATCATTTCTAACTAATCTACTTGCACGATGGCGGCAAGTATTATAAAATGTTTTGATTTCACCATCTTTTGATTTAGTAATAAATATTTCAACATTTCCAAATTTTTTTGCCAAGATTGTATTATTATTTAATTCACTTGTATATCCAATTGGTATCCAATTCCGATTAAATATTTTTTGTTTTTCTAAATTAAAGACTTTTTTTGATTTATAGTACTCTGGATTAAGAGTATTAGTAAAAAATCTTTTATTAAAAAGATTTAAAGTTTTAAAATTTTTGGAAAACATGATAATTGACATAAATAGTAATAAAAATTAAAAATAAATAATTCAATTTTATTTTTAATTTTTATTATTAAGAAATTGTTTTAATTAAAGATTAAAATAGTTACAATTTTATAAACAAATTATATCAAAATGTCTGATTTTATTATGTATAACATAAATCGAAAACGATTTATCAAAGAATGTCAAATAATTCGCGCAAGAATTAAACTAATACCTCCTCTAAAACGAACAAAATATCAAATATCTGTTTTCGAAATGATGGCACCAACAAAAATAAATGCATTAGAAAATTTACACTTAAGTCATGAACAAATTCTGAGGAATCGTTATTATATTACAGAACAAGTTGTACCAACATCTATCATAAGATCACATAATATTAATAACCAAAATAGTCTTAACTAAAATTGATATATAACCATTTTCATTATAATATTTACCTTCATTTGAAATAAAAATATAAAATTTTTAAAATAAAACATTGTTTAATTTTGTATTTTATATAAAATATGACGAATTAAACCATAACATAATCCAAATGAACATCTTTTACGACCATTTCCATTAGAAGATTCTCTATAATTAGATAAAAAAAGACTATGATATTTTTCACGATATTCATTTAAAATTTGATTAAATTCTTCAATTATTTTAATTTGATTTTCTTTAGTATTCAAAAAATTTTGATATCTATCTATATCCTGTAATGGTTTAATAATAATTGTCGCAAAAACTCTATCACTTTGATTTCCAATATAATGTGTTTTTTTATATGTGAGTTTTATTCTACTATTATCAGTTCCACCATCTAATAAATTTGCAAATATATTTGTTGTTATATAATTTGTTTTGTTAGATTTAGTTAATCTATCAATTATAAAATATTTTTTTTCTTTTTCTCCGAACTTATAAATATTGCCACCAATTAAATAATCATTTTCATCTTGGAATAATAATATTTTATGTTCTTTTTTTGGATAAAATGTAGTTTTTACTTTTTTGGATTTTTTTTCTGTATCACTTCTAATAAATTTAAAACAACATACAGTATATGATGTATCACTAAAAACTCGCTCTTCAAATATATTCAATTGATTTATATCATATTTTTGTATAAAATTTGCTCTTAATTTAATATCTTGCTTTCGTAAAGAAGAAAAAAAATTTAAAGGTATTATAATCACCCCCCCATAACATTTTCCTTGAATTAATTGATATATAAAGATTCTGTATAAATCAGATTGTTTATATTTTTTAAATAAAATTTTATTATTTTTGGATTTCGATTTATTTTTTGCTAAATATGGCGGATTAGTAATAACTACTTTATCCGTATAATCAGGTGGATTTAATAAAGTATTTTGTTTAATAGTGTCATCATCTTTTGGATCAATATCAAATTTTTTTATTTTTACATCTTGTTTTTTTTCTACCCATTTAATCAAATCATTATTTCCAGCAAATGGTTCTATAAAAATTCTATCCTTAAAATCTTTAATTTCAATATTTTCTAAAATATAATCAAAATTTGTCGTATAAAACTGACCAAGTTGTTTCTTATCCATTTAATTTAACTAAATTTATATATTTATATTAAAAAATAATTTTTCAATATAAATGTATATTTGCTAATAAAAAAAATTAAGTAGAAGTAGTTTGAGCAGAAGCAGCAGGAGTAGCCAATTTACCATTAAGAACAGCACGAGTGGTGGCGTCATCAGTGACTGGACTAAGAGTAATATCACAAAGACCTGCCCAGTTAACCATCCAAGAATTTAAAGCAGCAACATCATCTGTTTCAGCAATACATACACCAGAACCATTTCCAATAGTGTGCCATCTACCTACAATTGTTACACCTTTACCAGCATCAGCTACATCATCTTCTGGTGTCATTGCCATAAAAGCACGATAGCAATCTAATTTAGTATTATCAAACATTTTCCAGGTAATTGAAAACAACATTTTTATTTATAATTAATATTAAAATAAAATTCTTATCTGGTTTTATTTTTTTTTTATGTTAATACTTCCAATAATTTATCCCATACATGATTCACAATTTGGTCCATTCTTAATTGAACACATTAGTTGTTTTACTGCCTCTAATTCTTCATCATCTTTTCCAAGAGATTTTGTAGCAGTAGTAGTTTTATTTTTCTCTTTAAGGAAAACCTTTTTAAGAAAAGTATTTTCTTTTTCTTCTTTTTCTTTAATTTCTTCAACAAATGTTTCTTTATTAGTAACAACTGGTTCAACACTAAATTGTTGTGCGAATGCCGGGGATTTTTGTCGTAAGTAATAGACAAGAGTTTTAAGCCCTTTTCTATATGCATAAAAATACATACTAGATAATTTACGAATTGTTGGATTTTCAATAAACAAATTCATACTTTGAGTTTGATCGATATACTTGGCTCTATCTGTGGCCATATCAATTAATACTTTCATTTTAAGATCCCAAGACGTTTTATAAAGTTTTCTTAATTCTAAAGGAATTTCAGTAATAGTTTGAATACTTCCTCTGTTTCTAATAATTCGTGTTTTCATTTCTGGTGACCAGAGATTTTCTTTAATTAAATCATTAATTAAAAATTTATTAACAACAACAAATGTCCCAGAACTAGTTCCTCTTGTATAGATATTACTTGTAATTGGTTCAATACATTCAGTATTACCTAAAATTTGTCCAGTAGAAGCAGTAGGCATCATAGCAAGTAATAAACTATTTCTAACACCATGTTCCATAATATCTTTTCTCAATCCTTCCCAGTCATATTTATCAGATAATTTAGTTTTTTCAAATGTTCTTTTGTATGAAATATTTTTAAGTTCTTCATCCCAAAGATCAAATTGAAATTTTCCCTCAGACAAAGGTGAGCCTTTAAATGTAGAGTAAGGACCATCTCTTTTTGATAATTCACAAGATTTTCTTAAAGCAGTATAATAAATACATTCAAAAATATCATTATTTAATTGTTTAGCCTCTGGGGAATCAAATGGATATCTAAGTAAAACAAACGTATCTGCTAATCCTTGTACTCCTAATCCTAATGGTCTATGTCTTTTATTTGATAATTTCGTCTCAGGTACAGGATAAAAATTTTTATCAATAATAATATTTAAATTGTCAATCATAATTTCAACAACTTCCATTAATTTTTCATAATTAAATTTACCATCTTCAACAAATTTTGGAAGACCAATTGACGCGAGTGTGCAGCACCCATATTCCTTATCATCGGAATATTCTAATATTTCTGCGCAGTTCGATGCAATAACACCGTTAAAAATACCAGCATGTCTTTTACTTTCTGTAAAGCAATATGTATCTGCTTTCCGCTCTAATTTTTTTGTATTAGTAATTTTTACAAATTTTGATAAATCAGCTTTTATTTTACGATTAACTAATTTTAATCTTTTAGGATTGAAACCAAATTTTAATAATTTTTGTACTGATACGGATGAAATAGTTAACATCCATAAAGATTCCATTTTATAAGTTTTATTTCTATTAGGCCAATATCTTTTACCACTATCATGCTTTTTTTTAATTGTTGAATTGCATCCACATTCTTGTAACATAAGATATATATTAAATAAAAATTCTTTATGAATAGAAAAAATATAAACTGTAATTCCACCATTACCAATAGTCCCATCAGCATCGGCAATTCCAGCAAGCCATTCCATTTTACTCTTAATAGAATAACCTCTAACTGGGACAAAAAATTTTTCTTTCAAATCAGGATTTAATTTAACACATAAACAATCATTCTCTCCTTTACCATGACTAATATAATCAAGATGTTCTAATAATTTTGTTTTTTCTCCATATAAATAAACATAAGGATTTTTAGTTTTTGAAAGTGCTTGACAATATTCACTTATTTCATTTGAAACCTGATAAGCAATATGATGTCCACAATATGCTTTATTATTTAATGATTTATAAGAACATTTTCTTTCAATTTGTTTATTATATATATTTCTATAAGTACCATCACCTGAGAAAAATCCATTAGTATACGCATATTTTAACTCTTCTTTTCCGTCAATAACTGGAAATTCACATTTAATGAGTTTCATATCAGGTTTTAAATGTTGTGCTTCAATAGTTTTAACATTTTTGTGATTAATTATATCTTTTTTATTTCTAATAAATTTTTCTTGAATATAAAATTTATGATATGGAGTACAAGTTAAAGAACATCCATTACTAAACGTTACTTCCATTAATTCTTGATTAATTCCTGTTTTAAATACTTTTGTATTACTAAATTCTAAACCATTCCAGACATTTACATTTTGTCCTTCTAATTCTTGTATTTCCATATGACCTTTATCAGTAAGGATTAATGTTTCAGGAGAAACACATAAATTACTCGACTTAATTGTTCCCAAATTTTTTTGGTTTGTCTTTCTATTCGCAGCATCTTTACAAAGTAAATAAGGAGTACCAGTTTCAATTTGTGCAGTCAAAATCGCATTCCAAAGTTTTCTTGCATTAACAGTTTTACGAGCAATTCCTTCTTTTTCATATTTTACATATAATTCTTCAAATTCATCTCCATATACATCAGTTAATCCTTTTGCCTCATCTGGTGAAAATAGAGACCACATTTCATCTTTTTCAACTCTTTCCATAAATAAATCAGAAATCCACATAGCATAAAATAAATCAAGAGCTCGTTTTTCCATATCTCCATGTGTTTTCTTTAAATCTAAAAATTCAAAAATATCAGCGTGCCAAGTTTCGAGATATATAGCGAAACTACCAGCTCTTTTCCCTGAATTATGAACTAATCCATTATCGGTTAGATAATTATGATTATCTTCCATATTAAAATCATAAACTTTCCCAGAATAATCGGATTTAGTAATTTCTTTTACTCTACTCCAAATAATATTATCATAAGTAAAATATTGTTTTATTTTTGCTTCTTTAAAATCTTTAGAATATATATTATTTTCTTTTAATATTTTAACTTTCGGCATTCTTAAAGAATAACTTATTTTTCTTGATATAATTGGTCTATTATGTTTATTATAACTCATAGTTTGTCCAACTTTATCAACTGTTTGAACCGATGCTAAAATTCCAAAACGAAGTAATAAATATTTTGTTGAATATATTAAATTTTTTGATGTTGACATAAACCAAATACCACTTGATGTAATACAACCATCAGTTTCTATTAATCCTTTTAATATCATTGCTATTTTATTTTTCGGTAAATGTAAAAATGATGGAATTAATATCTTTTCTCTATTTTCATCATAAATCATTTCTTCAGTGATATTTATCTTTTTAATATTTACTGGATTGTATGTCCAACAAACTTCTGCTTCATTATTTATCCAATAATGAATATTTCTATCTTCTAAATAATTTAAAACAAAATCCATAGTATCACTTTTACTATCATTATTTAAACTAATTTGATAACGAGAAGACCCCTTTTGTCCCTTTTTATGATGTATTACTGAACCATCTCCTAAAATAATACCATACATTCTTGCATTATCTTCTGTAAAATTATCAATATCATTTTCATAAGTTGGTATAGGAAATCCAAGTAAATGTTCTTGTGTTAATTCATCTGCTTTTATAAATTTCATTTTATAAACACCTCTATCTAACTTATCAATAGTTCTTTTAAATCCATTTCTTCTGGTAGATTTAATTGTTAAAATATCATGAATTTTAGTACATTTAAGTGGATCAATTCCATGTTGTGTTTTTATATGTAAAATTTCTTCATTTTTTTGATTTATTATAATTTCATTCACTTTTTTAAAACTACCATCTTTTGTAATTAAATAATCATTTGTTGTAATTTCGTCCATTCTTTTAAATCCACCTTTTGAATAAACGATAATATCGGGGAGAATACATTGATTTACATAAAGAGCTGTGGAATTATAAACTTTAAGCATTGGTATAATACCATCACTTCTTCCATTAGTTCCACGAATTAAACTATTACCAGCACGAATATTTGACACATGTACGCCAATTCCACCTGCCCATTTTGATATTTGTGCACAATCAGTTATTGTTTTATAAATACCTTTAATACTGTCTTTGGTTCCAATTAAAAAACAAGAAAGTAATTGAGATTTAGGAGAACCAGCATGAAATAAAGTAGGGGTAGCATGAATAAAATATTTGTTAGATAGAAAATTATAACATCGTAGTACTTTATCAATTCCGGTATTACCATGAAGGAAAAGAGATACACGCATAAGCATATCTTGTGGTCTTTCAATAATTTTACTTTTAATTTTAAGTAGATAAGCTTTTTCTAAAGTTTTAAAAGCAAAATAATCATATGAGAAATCTCTATCATAATCAATATGTTTATCAATTTGATTTTTATATTTTTTTAAATTAGTATAAAATTCATTGGATAAACATTCTGTGTTATGATATAATAACATCATTTTATCAGAAAATGTATTTAAGGTATTTTTCTGATGATTTGAAATAACAATACGTGAAGCTAACACGCCATAGTCAGGATGATGAGTTATCATTGATGCCGCAAGTCTTCCCGTAAGTTCATCTAATTCAGAAGTTTTTACACCATCAAAAATATGACTACAAATTTTTTGAGCAATTTCATCTAATTCTACACCATTTAGACCACCACAATTAGCAGCGATATTACGAATTCGTCTGATTACTTTATCGAAGGATACATCCTCAAATTTTCCATTTCTTTTAATAACTCGCATTGTATATTTTAATAATTATACTTATTATTTTAATATTTATATTAATTTAATAATTAAAAATAATATAACTCAATTTTAAAAACAGATTATTTACATTGTATTAAAATATCTATTATAAATATAATAATAGTTAATTATGCCTAAAATAAAGAAGGTAAACAAAACAAAGAAAGGTAGTTCCGCAAAAAAAAGAAAAAGAATCAATAAAAATAAACAAAAGGGGGGAAATACTAACCCTATTATTGAAAATAAAAAAATGTGTTCTCCTACAAATGCTTATGAAAATTCTTGTTTTACTACAGATGCATTAAGAAAAATAATCCGAGCATATAATACTAAAACAAATTCAAATATAGGGAAAATAAAACTCACTCAAAATAAAAAAGATTTAGTTAAAGATTTAAGTAATAAATTTTGTCAAAATTATGATACGATTGATTTTTGCATTTTAAATGATGATAGGTGGCAAGGTAGTGAGGAAATAAAAACTTTGATAAGAAAATTTTTTAAACCCCCATCACCAAAAGGTAAATATGATTGGTTAAGTTCAATTGATATTGCTGATGTTATGGTTCAGTATGAAGAAAAATATCCTGATTTTATATTTTTAGGTCCAGTTCCAATAGATTTTGATGAAATTTTAACAGAAGTTGGGGAAATAAATTTAAAAACTTTAGTAAAAAAAAAGAAAAGAATTGGAATTGTTTTTAATACAGATCCTCATGATATGCCAGGAGAACATTGGATTTCGATGTTTATTGATTTAAATGACAAAACTATATGTTTTTTTGATTCAACCGGAGATGAGCCACCTCAACAAATTACTGATTTAATAAATAAATTAGTAGAACAATGTAAAGATATTAAAGTTTTATCTCCAGTTACAATAATAAATAAAAAACAACATCAATTTAGTGGTTCAGAATGTGGTATTTATAGTTTATTTTTTATAATTCAAAGATTATCTGGAAAATCATGTAATAGTATTTTTAATAATATTATTAAAGATGAAAAAATGAATGCTAATCGTAAAATTCTTTTCAGTAATCCCAAGCATAAAAATATTATAGATGCTTTTCAAAATTAGATATTTTAAATAAAAATTACTATATCAATATAATAAGTATTTAACAACACTCATTATTTATATTATATAAATAATGAGTATTGAATTAACTGATTCTGAAATGGACGAAATTTCGTCTATTCAACAATGGATGAATAAATCGCGATTTAGTAGATATAATAGAGATTATAAGGCAATTGATGTTTGGAAATTGCGTTCAACTTATCAAACACAATATGTAAGTAATGTGATGTCAAAAAAGTTATTTAATTTATTAACAAAGCATAAAGCAAATGGAACTTGTACTTCTACATTTGGTTGTTTAGATCCAGTTCAAGTAGTTCACATGTGTCCATACTTAGAAACAATTTATATAAGTGGTTGGCAATCTGCATCCACAGCTTCAACAAATAATGAACCTGGACCAGATTTAGCTGATTATCCAATGGATACTCTTCCAAATAAAGTAGATCAGATTTTCAAAGCTCAACAATTTCATGATAAAAAACAAAGATTACAAAGATACAATGGTTCAGACACAAATATTGACTATTATAGACCTATTATCGCAGATGCAGATACAGGACACGGTGGTACAACAGCAATTATGAAATTAACAAAAATGTTTATTGAGAAAGGGGCTGCTGGTATTCATATTGAAGATCAATGCCCAGGAACAAAAAAATGTGGTCATATGGGAGGAAAGGTTCTTGTATCAACGAGTGAACATATTAAAAGACTTAAAGCTTGTCGTCTTCAAGCGGATATTATGGGAAGTGAATTAATTTTAGTTGCCCGTAGTGATGCTGTAAGTGCTCAATATATTAACAGTAATTTTGATAATAGAGATAAACCATTTATTATGGGTAAAATGACAATAAATAATCAAATTGTAGAATGTACATTCAATGAAGCTGCTTGTATGTTATTAACAACACCAAGTGAAGAAACATTAAATAAATATAATTTTTGGAGCATTGAAAATCAACAAGCATTCGAAAAAGAAACAAATAAGACATGTGATTGGAATTGGGATTTATCAAGAAGTCCAGAAGGATTTTATAAAATTCGTGGAGGATTTGAATTTGCTGCTTCTCGTTTAATCGCTTATTCTCCTTATTGTGATATGCTTTGGTGTGAGACTAGTACTCCAACACTTGAAAAGGCAAAATGGTTATCAGAACAAATTTTGGCACAACATCCTAACGTATTTTTATCATATAATTTATCTCCATCATTTAATTGGGATAATACCCAAATGAATGATAAAGAGTTTAGCGAATTTATTAAAACTTTAGCAACATATGGATATTGTTGGCAATTTATTACATTAGCTGGTTTCCATTTAAATGGTTTAGCGACTAGAAGATTTGCCGAAGCATATAGTAAAGAAGGTATGTTAGCATATGTAAGGGATATTCAAAGACAAGAAAGAAATGATGGAATGGAACTTTTAACACATCAAAAATGGAGTGGTGCTGAAGTATTAGATGAAGTATTATCATTAGTTGGATGTGTTACTAAATCTTTAGAACATGGTTCAACAGAATCGCAATTTAAATAATTTGTTCATCTTTATCATATTCAATAAAACAACCATGAAATTTAAATACACTATTAGTCTTAGTATTACATGCTAGTTCAAGAGTAAAAATTTGATGATAATTAGCATAATTTGTTTGACTAAAAGAAACATAGCGATAATGACTACCAATTTGAGTTCCTTCAGATAAATTATCACTTGAAGAGGGAATGTAAGTGGAACTGCTACTTCCATTTGGATTTTCTCTATCGAATACTTTTTTTGATACATTTACATCAATTGCTTCAATTTCTTGATCACTAATTTCATATGAGATGTATATATTTTTTAAGAAAAATCCTTTTGTTAATGCTCCTTTAATATTCATAGTAATATCTGAAACAATATATGATATTTCATTAGAAGGTGTTTTTTGTAAAAAATAACTTATTGCATTATTACTTCCTTCTTCTCGTACCACAGACCAATTGCCATTTAAAAAATCAAAATCTCTATAAGATATCCATATTCTATGTTCACTTAATGGATCTATATAAGTATCAAGTTCTCCACTAAATTGTTGTAATTTTAGTCTTTTAGTTTCAGTATCTAAATCAAATTTCCATGAATCAAATGATTGTATTCCTCCAATATATGCTGAAGTTCCAAGATTTGTTCCGGCAGATGCATTACCAAATCCTCCAAAGCCTGTTTCGAATGGTCTTCCTCTAACAGTGTGTATGTGTGGACAATATATCATATCAACATACAAATTATCTATTAATATGTATTCTCCTGTATAATTCGGACCTAAATAATAATGTAATACAGTATCAATATCTAAATCACCACAAACTCCAATATCAACTGATTCATCTTCTAATACATTTAAATTAGGACAATATATATTTCTAACAATTACTATATCTAAAATACCATTACCACTAAGAGTTGTTTGTGTAACATTTTCTGGGGGATCGCTAGAAAAACCATGAATATTAATACAATAAAGTTTTTTAGCATATAATGCATCTAATGTTATGTATTCGGCACTAGAAACTAAATTATTTTTAGTAGCCATATCTCTATTCAAAATAGTTCCTTCAACACATAAATTTTTTGAAACATTTAATGTCTTTGCAACATGTAATCCACCGTGTAATTCTACAGATGCGTGAGTTGTAGTAGTACCGTCATCTTGACATGTTGTAACATCTTCAATTGACTGACAAACAATTTTACCATTTAAGTCAGCACCTCCTAAACTTTTTATAGAAGTGTCACTGGTATTTGTTAATAGTAAACCAACACCATCATTATCTCCACTTAAAGTAATTTTTTTACTTAAAAAACTACTATTCTTTCTTATTAAACTTGAACTTGAATTTGGTCCAACTAATAATTGAGCATTATTATCAGATTCTGACATAATTTATATTATAATATAAAATGATTATAAATGTGGATAAGGAAGTATTAAACAACAAGTAAAAATGCGAAAGTTGTTACTGAACCAATTATATATCCGGATATTATCCCTAGACTTGTATATTGCGACAAAATAATTGGTACTGAAATAAATGTAGCAATTTTAATATAATTTAAATTTTTTTTAAAATAATTCATTATTTTGATATAAGGTATATTAATAAATATAATATATATCTATATTAAAAGTATAAAATGGAAAACAATAATCCAGATTATGATTCTAACGAGAACCGAGATGAAGTAAACAACAACATCGATATAGAAGATGTCGTAAATGATATTGATATAAATGTTGTAAATGATATAAATATTGATAACGAATTGACATTAAATGATATAGAAAATAGAAATAATAGAAATAATAATAATAATAATAATTCAAATACAATGTCTAATACTAATAATTCAGATGATAATACATTTAATGATAATAATGATAACAATGATAACAATGAAGAAGTGCAAAGTAATTCACAAAACGACCGAGATGATATTTTTGTGAATAGAAGTGTAGAAATGTTAAATATTATACAAAATATGTTAAATAATGAATCAGCATCAACGGATAATAATAATATTCCACAGGTAAATCCTTTTAATGATTTAATTAACAATTTAAATCGAGAAGTAATGAATAATTTAATGGGTAATCGTAATTTAATGAATAGAGTTAGTAATCCAAGTAATCCAAGTAATCCAAGTAATCCGAATAATTCAAATATCTCATCACTATTTGATGTAGTAAATAGTGTAGTTAATGATATGAATATAGATAATTCCCAAATGGATGAAAGTAACGATGAACAAAATAATCCTGAAGAAGAAAAAAGTGAAGAAAATATAGTTGAAAATAATATTCCTATGTTAGAAAGTGATTATATGGAATATATTCAAACAGGTAATTTGGGAAGAGAATTACGAAATAATCATTATGTAAGAACGAGAAATAGAGTCAGTAGAATGTTAGATGAAAGTATAGAAGATGAAGATGGGGATGAAGACATAAACAACGAAGAAAATGAAAACAATGCAACTAATACAAATACATATGACGAAGACTTTCAATATGCTTTACAATTACAACAGCAAGAATATATGTTATCATCGCGAGCCAGAGTAACATCCTCAGTTAGGCAGAATCCAATAATTAGAAGATTAAGACGAGATAATACTACAGGTACTAGTAATACTACTGACCAATTAGAATCACGTAATGGTAGAATCCGAATTAGTCGTCGTCCCCCTATTCAAATTCCTATGCCAATTAATGTAAATAGTAGTTTATCTGCCTCTAATATTCCTAATCCTCCTCGTGCCCCACGTGCTTCAAGTACAACGGATCAATTATTTGGATTACTTGGAAATGAAATACTTCAAGAACCATCTATGAGAAATTTTAGGAATATAATTTCTGGTATAATGAGTGGAAGTGAAAGAGCTATGGAAGATATTCCAGTTGTTTTGGAAGAAAAGCAACTAAATAATTTAAAAAAAATAAAATACGATGACGAGTGTAGAGAAAGGGGAGTACATACAAAATGTACAATTTGTTTAGGACCTTATGAAAATGATGAAATATTGACTATATTACCCTGTAATCATGGATTTCATACAGAATGTATTAATATTTGGTTAAATCAACATAGTTATAAATGTCCAATATGTCGAAATGAAACTGGAAAAGGGAAACCACATTTTCATAATAATAATAATAATAACGGAAATTTATTATAAATACAATTAAATATATAGTTTTATAAAAATTATTTTTTCTTTTATATATAGTATATAAAATCAAATGACTTTACCAAAAATTTTTAACGATTTACTTGCTCAATTAGAAAACAAATATATAGGAACAATTGTTTCCTTATTCTTAGTATTATATGGTGGTCTTGCAAGACCTGCTTTACCAAACTTTATTAAACAATTACTTGCTAATGATATTTTCAGAATGTTATACGTATTCCTTTTAGCTTATATTGCTGAAAAGAACGTCCAAGTTGCATTAGTATGTGCTGTTGTATTCATGGTTCTTAATGGACTCTGGGCTGACGCTGAAGTAAAAGAAGCATTCGAATCTCTTGATGAAGAAGATTTCGAAGATGAAGAACCAGATATGGGTGAAATGGATGATGAGATTGAAGCTTTTGAAGAAATGGATGATGAACTTTTTGATGATGATGAAGAACTTTATGATGATGATGAAGAATTATAAATAATTTAAATAAACTTTTATATAGTGTAAAAATTTAGGTGTATATATTTTATGACAATTTCATATATATTTAGTATTAAATATATATGAAATTTTTTTGTATAATACAAATTTACCAATCTTCTTGAATTATTTTTTTTTTTTAACAAGACAATATTTACTGTCTTCTTGAAGAAGATATCTAAATATTAAAAATCCAACTCCAGCAACACCAACTGATATTTTACAATTTCTAGTAATAATAAATGATGCACAAAAAATCAAAACTCCTTTCATCCATGGAAGTTTAAGAACATCCTTTAAACCTTCTCCGATTTGTTCTTCAATGTATTTCCCACCAATAATATATAAAAGATAAATTACTGATAAAAAAAGTTTGCTTTTATCTAATTCTTTAAAAATTATGTCTAATTGTTTAAACATATCTATTTCTATATAAACTTATATATAGATAATTTTGTTAGTTAAATAAAATAAACAATAAACAATAACTCAATTAAGAATTATGTTCATAATTAATTTTAAATACAAACTATTATGCGAGAAGACAGTTATACACAATTATTAAATGATAATGATAGACCTCCAACACCACCAGATATATCAATGTTCATTGATAATGCTGTTCTAATAAATGATAATTTCTTGATTGAAATATATAATTATTATTTTGGACAAGGATTTTTATGTATTTTAATAGATAATCTCCTAAATATATTTGGATTACTATTTCTAATATTATATTCAGTATTTTTATTCGAATGTGTAGATTACCATACTTTATATAGTGAACATAATTTAAGAAAGGCAGTACAAATTTCAAACATTAAAAATGCTTCATTTTTTACTATAATTTGTATGATTATGACTTCATTTATATTCATTTATAAGTTATCTGGAGCATATCACAAAATAAAAAGAACAAGAAAAGTAAAAGATTGGTATGTTAACAATTTAAATATAGATGAAACAGAAATTAAATTTACTAAATGGTCTACTATTATTGATAAGCTTATTGAATTAAGTGATAATAAATTATTTACAAAAATAAATAAACTTGACATAATTAATCGTATTATGCGTAAAAATAATTATTTTATTGCAATGGTTGATTTAAATATTCTTGATTTAAATATTTATATTCCTTTTTATGGAGAATATTCATTTTTATCTAAATATTTAGAATGGAATATACATAAATGTATATCAAATTTTGTTTTTGATAGCAATTCACAAATAAAAAAAGTTTTTCTACAGACACCAAATTCATCATTTTCTGCGGAAACTTTAAATAAATTACAAGATGAATTAAGAAAAAGATTTTTAACAATGACAATTATAAATTTAACTTGTCTTCCATTTATTTTATTATTTCAATTGACATATTTTTTTTTTAAATATGCTGAAGAATATCGTAGGGACCCACATCTATTAGGTTTAAGGCAATATTCACATTATTCTAGATGGAAATTTCGCGAATACAACGAATTACCACATATTTTTGAGCAAAGATTAAATATGAGTTATGATGATGCAAATAAATATATATCACATTTTTCAAATAAAATTAGTGTTATGATAAAACAATTCATAGTATTTATAGCCAGTTCTTTCATAATATTTTTAACAATAATAAGTATTCAAGATGAAGATATTCTTTTTAATGAGGTTACTTCTGGTAAAAGTGTTCTTTGGTATATTGGTATTTTAGGTGGAATAATTGGGTTGTGTAAATTTATTAGAACTAGTGATGATAAAGTATATAAACCGGATGTTTTACTAAAAAGGGTTTCACTTTATACGCACTATTATCCAGAAAATTGGATAGATAAAGAATATCATACCGATACTTATCAAGAATTTTCAAAATTTTTCCAAATTAAGTTTTTTTCTTTACTAGAAGAATTATTTAGTTTTATTATAACTCCATATATATTGTACTTTAAATTAAGAAAAGATACTAATAAAATTGTTGATTTTTTTATAAATTATACTTCATATAATAATAATGTTGGAAACATGTGTTCATTTGCTAGCATGGTTCCAACAGAAAATATTTCAGATAGTCATCAAGAAAAAATAAAAAAATCACAAATAAATTTTGATTATAATTATAATTGTTCAGAAGAACTCATAAATAATAATACTAAAAATATTTGTAATAAAAATTTGTCTTTAATTAAAGAAGATAATACACAAGATAATAGTGTATTATCTCTAGGACTATCCATATTACAAATTAACGATGAGTGTAAAAATGATAATGAGGAAATAATAATTGAAATAAAGAATGATGAGAACCCCCAAGTTAATAATGATACACTACAAATTTAATTATTTTCTTTGTCTAAATTATATAATTAGAATGTATAGTAGAGATTATTTAATAGATTTTATAAATTTAATAAAAAAAGATTCAACAGATGATGCTCTAAAAAATATTTTCACAGAAGAATATCCATTCAAATTACAAATGGTAAATGTTATTATATATATATTAGTTCTTTGTTCCGGATATATCCTTCAAAAATTAGTAGTTTATCCATATATTACTACGGAATCTGAAAGAAAACCCTTTCAAAAAGAAATTATAGGAAAAGATATTAAACTAATACTTTTACATTGTGTTTTTATTTTTATTTTTGGAAATTGTACCAATACATTTTCCATTAACAAGGGAACCAATTTATTATTATTTATTTTAATGTTTTATGGTGGAACATTTGCTTTCCAAAAATTCAAATCATTATCAGAAATAGATAGTTTAACAAATGGTATCGAAGATGTAATAATGGGAAAAACAAAAATAAAGTCATTAGACTCCTTCAAAAAAAATTGGTTGCCAATCGTAGGATTAACTATTATAAGTCTTGTAATTCTTATAGTCCTTATTTATGGTATTGTAAATGCATATGAATCTGGTATCGTATTATATTACATAATATTTGCTTTGGTAATGTTAGCATTAGTCGTTTTTATACCATTAATTTATAATGGTAATTTTAAATTAGGTAGTTTACTTAGAAATTTTAGTTTATTTGGATTACTATTATGTAGATTTGACAATAAAATAAATGCGATTTTATCTGGATTATTATCCTCAATTCTTGTCAATGAAATTTCATGGCAAAAATAAACACATTTTAAAATATTTACTCTCTTGTTATATTTATGTATATATAGTATATATAAAAATATAAGAATGTCATTTACTTATTCTTACCAAACCACTTTACTATCTGGTTCTAGAGTTTTTGATC
>Ga0208523_1000089_pt1 | contig 19682 bp, 26 predicted proteins | sample ETNtaG_17_FD_185770 | JGI IMG/M metagenome (GOLD analysis project Ga0208523, IMG submission 185770) | Marine microbial and viral communities from oxygen minimum zone, Eastern Pacific Ocean - ETNP201302PF82A (SPAdes) (version 2) | ecosystem: Environmental > Aquatic > Marine > Oceanic ...
GTAAAAAGAAAAAAAAAAAAGAAAAAGAAGAAGAAAAAGAAAAAGAGAGGAAAAAAATAAATGAAGATTCAAATTTTAAAAATATAATAGAAAATTTGCAAAAAGAGATACAAGAAACAAAGAATACGATTAGCAAAACAACTCAAAATATTATAACACATCATCATACAACAAATAATACAACAAATACAACAAATAATACATTAAATATAATTGTAAATGATTATGGAAAAGAAAATATTAGTTATTTAAAAAATAGAAAATATAAATTTCTTATAAATCAAATGTTAGGAAATGGTATGGAAGGATTACAAAGATATATTAAATATAAATATTGTAATCCTGAAGCTCCTGAAAATTTAACTATAAAATATACAAATCATAGATCAAATAAGTTAAAAGTTCGACAAGATAATAAATGGAAAACCCGAGATAAAAATGAAGTTATGGATGAATTATATGATAGGGATAATAACGTAGAAGAAGTTTTAAATGTATATGAACATATAAATGATTTAGAGGATAATAATCATATGGATGATATTCAAATTGATTTTATAAATCGAGTAGGTAAATTTTATGACAATGGTGATGAAATTGATGAAGTAGAATTTGAAAATGAAGAAATGAAAAAAATAAAATCTCTCACATTAAATGAATTTTATGATTGTTATAAACAGAATAAAACTAAATTTGATTTATTGTCTAAATAAAATAAAAATTTTATATATAATATTATATGTTTATGATAAGACTTTCTGATGACGTTGTTAAATTAATTAAATCTTATATTCCCCCAAAATGTTATTATTCAAATTGTAATGAGATAGGATGTAATTTATTTATTCCTAATGTTTTCTATGGCCATCCAATATTTGATAGAGGATATTATTGTAATCTACACTTTGATGTACATCGCATTTATTTTAGATATTCTTAAAATTGAAAGAAAAGTTAAAATCGAAATAAAGTTATTTTATGTAAAAATAAAGATGACATCTTTTCAGGTTACATATCAAAAACTAGTTAAAAATAATATTCCAGATAATATTGTTAGAATTATTTTTGATTATGCAAAATGTCAATATGAAGGTTGTTATAATTTTGGCGATGAAGAATTAATTACATTTGAGGGATTTGGCGGATTTGATGGATTTTATTGTTTTAATCATCTTGATGAAGTAACACAAGAAATAGAGGAATTACTTGACGAATTTAATTCATATCGTGATGATGAATTTGAAGATGATGATTATTATGATGATGCTGATGCATTCACGGGATGGGATTTCGGTGCGTCTGTAGATATATAAGGAAATAAAAATATAAGAATTATTAATTAGTTTTTAATAATAAGGACTAATTAATGATTAGTTTAAGAACAAGAACAAGAATAAGAAGAAACCGTTTAAGAATATTACATTGTTTACTTTCCATAAGTTTATTAACGACTCTTATAATTTTGTTTTTATATTTACCAGAAAAACAATGGATTTACCCATATGTAATATTAGTTTCATTATTAATTGATTTGATATTAGTATTAATAAGATTTTATTTTGTTTATCGTAGGCGTTTGGTAACAACAGTTATTTATAATGAAGTTATTTCAGAGCCGGAAAGATTAATAAGCAATGAAAATAGTAGTCCATTTATTGTATCAATTGAAATGGATAATTATGAATATAATAAAGACAAAGAAATCAAAAATTTTGAAACAAGTTACTCATCACATAAATGTTGTAGTATTTGTCTTGATGATTTTAAAGATGGTGAATTGATTTCAAAATTAAAATGTGGTCACGAATATCACGAAAAATGTATAGGTATTTGGGTTTATACAAAACCTCAATGCCCATTATGTAAAAAAATGTTAACTACAGATATTCAGGAAATAATTTAAATGAATGTCGTAAAAAATTTAAAATTGATTTTTTAAACCCCTATCTATAAAACAACTTAATAAGTATTATTTACTTTTTAACTCAATCAACTTTTCATTTATTAACATGTCTTATTTTACTAAAGGAGATTTTTTAAATAATTACCGACAATCCAAAACATATACTAAACAAAATATTCAGTCATATGCTGGTGTTCGGTACAATAAAGGAACGTCTCATCAGAAATCAAATATGAGCACAGGTTATATTTCTAATAACTTTTGTTCTCAAATTAATAAAATGAAAACCTGCAAATCGAGGTATGTTTATACTCGTAGCAGTTAAAAAGTTTTAAAAAAAGTTTTAAAAAAAGTTTTAAAAAAAGTTTTTAAAAGTTTTTAAAAATTAAAAAAGTTAAAAAAAAAAGAATAAATCAGTCCCTATATAATTGTCGCTTCGCTTCTCTCTGCGTCAATAATCATATTCTCATTTTCATTTTCATTTTCATTTTCATTTTCATTTTCATTTTCATTTTCATTTTCACTTTCATTTGGATTAATAAGCCAGTGAATATTTTCATTTTGATTATTTTGATTATTTTGATTATTTTGATTATTTTGATGATTAGAAACATTTATATCATCAGTTATATCATCAGTTATGTCACTTATATCTGATATGTCAGATACATCTGATACATCAGAACCAATTGTAAATACATCATTTGCCTCACCATTTATAGTTTGCCATAGTGGAACTTTGTGCCTACATATGGGACAGGAATTGTTTCTTTTATACCATGTCGAGATACATTTTGAATGGAAAATATGGTTACATATTAATTTACATGGTAAATCTGGTTTTTCTTTATAAATCCAGTCTCCTATTTTTGAATGTGTATTTATTAATTTTCTTATACATTTTGGTTTTCCAAACATTAAATTTTGGCATATTCCACATAAATTATTACGCAATTTTTGTGCATATTTTTTGTTATCTTCAATAACATTATTTACTTCACTTTGCATCATAGAAGTATTTTGTATTTCAAGTTCAATAAGATTTGCTCTATAATTTTGTGTTTTTTTGTGTCTTAATTCAAGTTGATTTTTTTTTTTACTAATTTTTTTTTTTAAATCAATAACTTGTTTTTGTATAATATGTTCTTCGGCAAGTGATAATATATAATGATTTCTATGTTTGAGATAATTATATTTATCAAAATTTCTAGCAAATACTTTATTTGAAAAGGAGGAGTCAGATAATTCTAAATGTGCATCATCAGTTATGGATGTTATATTTGGAGATTCCATCTAGTATTATATATATTATTAAATTTTTAATTTTTGATTATTAATCGTAATGAGTACTTTAGCATTTATTTTGTCGAACTAGGATAAAGAGAGTATTAGAGGATAACGTATTTCTAAACCATTATGAAATATAATCGTCTTTTAATGTCTTTTCCAAAATATTTTGATGTTATACATTATAATTTAAACGTTCATATGACAATGTCAAGAAAGGTAAACAAACAATTAGCTCATCGTCAATGGGGTGATTTATTTAATATTTTACAATCAAATAGTGTGAGAGTTGATTTAATTCCACCAAAAAAAAATTTAGTAGATATGGTATTTACAGCTAATGGTGCATTAATTTATAAAAATTTAGCTATAGTGTCAAAGTATAAAGCTTTACCGCGAGATGGTGAAACAAAATGTTATGTTGATTATTTTAAAAATAATAATTATGATGTATATGAAATGAATAATTATTTTGAGGGAACTGGTGATGGTATTTTTTCTCATTCAAAAAAGAATTTATGGTTAGGGCATGGTTTTCGTTCAGATAATAGTAGTTTCGAAGAAATTAAAAATGTTTTAGATGATAATAGCGTCGAAGTTCATAGTTTAAAATTAATTCGTCCTGAATGGTATCATTTAGATACGTGTTTTTGCCCAGTTGGTAATGGTAAATTATTATTATTTGATAAAGCATTTGATAAGGAAAGTTTAAATAAGATATATAGTGTTTATGATGATAATGATATTGTAAATGTATCAGAAAATGATGCATTAAATTTTGCTTGTAATTCAATTTGTGTTGGCGATGATAATAATAGTACTTTAATTGGTCATAAATTTTCAGATGAGTTAAAAGAGAGAGTAAAAAAAATAGGTATTACAAATGTAATAGAAAATAATATGAGTGAATTTTTATTGAGTGGTGGTTCTGTAAGGTGCAGTGTTTTAGATGTTGAAGTAAGATAAATTTATAAAAAAAATTGAAAATTGTAATATAATAATATAATGAATGATTTTAAAATTATAAGAGAGACTCTTGGTATGGATAAAAATTCTTTACCAGATGATGTAAATAATATAATTATAAAATTTATTTTAAAAGAGAGTAGTTTAACTTTTGCTAGATATGTAAAAAAAATTTGTAATTCTTGTAAACAATATTGTCATAAATATTATGTTTACAAGGAAGGTAAAATCCATAATGGTAAATGTCGTAAATGTATGAAAAAATATTTGATGATAAGATGGAAATCTGTGTATAAAGAAGATCAAATTGATGATGTATTAAATTCAACAAAACCAACAGCATATATATGTGATGAAATATTTCCAGTAGTTGATACAGATGAGAATTGGGATATATATATGGAATTGGAAGATCCTTTATATTTTTTGAGAGATTTTGATGGAAAAATCTCTTATTAAATAATTTAACAAATTAAGTATATTATAGTATATAATAGAAAAAATAATAATATATGTCATTTTCTCGTTTATTAATAAATCGTATTCCCTTATGGCGAGGGCAAACACGTAAAGGAGTTAGATATGCTCCAGCAATATTAGAAAGTATGACGCATGAAATAGTAAACAATCGTTATCCTATTGTTTCAAATTTTGTAAAAGATAGATGTTTAAATCATAGTAATGATTATAGAAATAGTATAAAGAGTATAAATAATAATTTTTTAAATAATATTCCAGAACATAAAAGTGGTGATTTAGTATTAAATTTAGGTGGTGATCATGGCATTGCTATGGGTACGATACCCCCAATGTTAGTAAAATATCCTAATTTAAAAGTAGTTTGGGTTGATGCTCATGCAGATATAAATTCACCGATTACATCAATATCTGGAAATTTTCATGGAATGCCTGTATATTTTATAAGTGAATTATGCGAAAAAGAATATGATTACAATATTTTTAAAAATAAATTATTATTAAAAGATTTGACATATTTTGGAGTTAGAGATATTGATAATACTGAAAAGAAAATTTTAGAAAAGTATAATATCAAAAATTATATAAAAAGGGATATAGATGATAAAGGTATATCAAATATTATAGATGATTTAATAGAAACAAATGATTTAAATAATAATCCAGTTCATTTGTCATTAGATATAGATGGATTAGATCCAGATTTTTGTCCAAGTACAGGAACGCGTTCAGGAGAAGGACTATTAGTAAGTGAAGTTGTTGAATTATGTAGGCGGATAAAAGAAACTGGCAATTTAGTATCAATTGATTTAGTAGAATTTAATCCATTAATTGGAGATGAAAATGATGTAGAAAAGACTATTTCATCTGTAGAGAAAATATTACGAAGTATTTTATAAAAGTTGTGGTAGTATTGGTTCAATGTCATCGTCATCATCATTATTATATGCATTATCAATAATATGTGGGATGACACTTTCATATGGTAATTTGTAAGATGGTGAGAATTGTTGATAAGCATGTTTATCAGATGGTGTTAATTGATGATATTTATTATCGTCTGAAAAATTTTGATATGGCGAATCAAGATTAAATTCTTGTGATGATTCTTCACTATTTTTTTTTTGTTGTTCTTCATCATTTAATAGAGATTCTGAATTTTCTTGTTTAAGGAACATTTTCATATTAATGACGATAATGATAATAAAAATTTGGAAGCAGATTGGGAAAAAAATTGCCCATAATTCTAAGTAAAGAGAGTATGTAAATAGGAACAAACCCCCGATTAGATATGATAATATCCATTTCCACGTGATATCTTTTATTTTTTTTGTTTTATACGTTTTAATACAATGGAATAACATTTCAGAAATTAGGATAAGATAGCCGAATAATCCAAGTAATTGAAATATTCCATTTGGTGATTTAAACCAATTAGTAATATCTTGGAACATTTTAGATTTAGATAATGTAAAATAATAGATAAATCTATTTTAATTAATTATTATTATTTAAAATTGAAAATAAAAAGGTATATATCAATAGTGAATAACGATATAATAATGGGTAATATTTTATATTCGAAAAGAAGAAAAAAGAATTATCGTTATGATTCATATGATAATGTTAGTTTTGAACGACTATTAAGTCATACCTATGACAGTAATAGCATATATGAATCACACAAAGTTTCTGAATCATATAAATCATATAAATCATATAAAGTATTTGAGAGATATGAAACGATGTATGAAACAAGATATGAACAACGTAAAAAAGTAAATAAATTACAAAAATTAATAAAAAAGAAAAAGAAAAAGAGGAGAAAAAAATTTACATGGAGAAGAATAAATTCCAATGATTTTTCAGATTCTGAATCTACCTCAGACGTAGAAGTTTCATATTTAGATTATTGCGATTTAACAAGAAAGTAAAATTAAAATTAATAAGTAAATAAAAATAAATAAAAATAAATAAAAGTAACAAAAATGATATATAAACAATTTTCATTTCTTCCTAAAGAAATTTATGATATAATTGTATTGTTTTGTCCAGAAATTTATGTACGCGATTGTTTAACTGTAATAAAGAGAACACGAATGGAAATAAATGATTTAGATATTGAAAGGAGAAAGAAACGACAGAAAATTAATACTATAGAAATTTCAATGAAAGAATGGTGTCCTCATTCAGAATTACACGAAGAAATTTGGTTTGATGGTCATAAAAATAATAGAACATACAGTTGTATTTTATGTAAATGTGATATAGATTGGAATGAACGATTAAAAATCAAGGAGTATAAAATAGCATCACGTTCGCGATGTTAAATTGAATTCAATTCAATATTATATTATATTAAAATTGAATTGAATAAATATTATGTCAGTTGAACTGCAATGAATATGTATCGTGCAAATCTGATTAATAATAGTGAAGAAAGTAATAATAGTGAAGAAAGTAATACTTGTTGTTTATTTTATTTATTTTTATTTACTTATAAATTGTTTATTTTTGTAAGACGTTATGTAATAATATTTTTTTTAATAGCCTTAGTTGATTTATCGTTTTATATTTATGACAAATATCCTCCGTATTCGGAATATATTGCCCTTGGTGGAATAGGATTTCTTCCAATGATATTATTAATTTATTTATGTATTTCAGAAAATAGAAGACGTAGTAATGAAAGGAAAAGAAGGGAAGAGTTAATAGATGGTATTTTAGGAAGTAACATTTTAACAATAGAAGATGATATGCAACACATTCGTTGTTCAATATGTTTAAAGGATATAGAAGTAGGAGATACTTATACTAGTTTGAGATGTGATCATATGTTTCATACAGATTGTATAAGAACTTGGTTTTGCATAAAGACAAATTGTCCTTTATGTAGAGAAAGAGCTTAAATATTATAATAACAAGTCCAGTTTTAAATGATTGCAATTATTACAACTACAACAATAATAACAACAACAATACCAACTGTCCATAGAACACAACTATTGGACATTTTATCTCTCCATGCTTGCCATCTAACTTTTTTTGCTTTTTTTTCAAATGATTTAGCATTGCCTTCTAATTCTTTTGATTTAATTTGAAGTTCTTCTAAATCATCTCCTCTTTCTAAAGCAGAATTAATTACTACACTAACTTGTTCTTTTGATTGAACAATTTCTAATTCAACTTCTTGAATTTTATTTTTGGTTTTATCTGTCATAATTAATATTATATGTATTATAAATCAAATTTCAATTTTTTTATTAAATTAAATAATATAGCGTTATATTATATTATATTATTTAAATAATAATTATGAATTTAACCAGATTAACAGATTGGCAATATGATAATTTTTCACTTCTAAAAAATAAAAGACTTAATAGAATGGTTCTACCTTATTCACATGACGCGGGTGCATATACAAACAAAATTAGAATGGATTTACCAGCGGCTGTTTATTGGAGTCCAGTGATAGAATTTTTACATAAATATGATATTTTTTATCCTTTTCTTGAAAAATGGACGGCTTGCCAAGATAAAAATTTTTATGACCAATTAAAAAGTGGGATAAGATCATTTGATTGGAGACTTTGTATGGCAAGTGATGGAAAATGGAGATTCCATCATAGTTTTATGGCAGATACATTAGATGATGTTCTTGAACAATTTATTAAATTTTTTAAAGAACATCCTAAGGAATTTGTTACTATTAAGATAATGCCTGGAGGTTGTCCGTGGTATAAATTTCGGGGTTGGGAGGATTATATGAAGAAATATAAAAATGGGAAATTTTATAAATTAGTTTCTTCCAGCTCACATTATAGAATGAAATATTCAAGCATGATATATGGCAAAAAAAATATTTGTTTTGTTTCAAATAATGATAAAGAACATTCATATAATGATCAGGCAAATAAATATATTCATACAGCGATACCATATGCGGAAAAATGGCTTATTAATACAGTTCCTAAAACTAGTTATTATAAATATCTAATATATCATTGCAATATTACACCTTCTACTCCAGATTTTATTACAAGTTTTATTTGTAGTGGTAATGTTTTCGTATTAGTTATTTGTTTAATAATATTAGCATTCAGATTACATTATATAATTAAAAGTAGTTTAACTCGTTTGGGAAAATTAATCAAATTTATAACTGATCCAGCTATTATAATAGTGGGATTTATTCTTGTAATATATTTTACTGGATGTTCTTTTATGAAGGGTTTTCGTAAAGGATTACAGGGTAGAGAACCAGAATTTCAAAATAAAATGATAGCAGTATTAAAAAGAAATGAAAAACAGGCAAAACTATTGTCTGCGGTTGCGATGGATTTTCCAACTACTGAAAATATAAAATATGTAATCAGTTTAAATAAATAATAAAAATTCAGTATATTCGTTTATTTTGTCCATTTTTTAATTTGTTTTTGTATTTGAATATCTCTTTCAGGTTGTGATAAAACATTATTGCTACTATATATGCGAAGGATATTTTCGATAGTTTGTTGTAGGGTAGTAATTTCATTTTCAAGTTTTTTTATTTTTTTTTTAAATTTTTTTTGTTTTGGTTTAATCTTTTTTTTCTTTTTATTCAAATTATTAAATGCATTGTTAAGATTATTTAAAGTTTTTTTAAGATCATCAGAATGAGATTCTACAGAGTATATTTTTCTTGGAGGTATTTTACAAGGAGTATTGTTTGTAGGTAATTTACAGAAGTTTTTTTCATCAATTAATTTTTGACAATAATTACAGGAGTTACCACATGTTCCTTTAATTACTGGTTTTCTAATAACTTTTGTAGTTTTTTTTCTGAATCTATCTTCATAATAAGGTATATCACAGTAATCATTAGATGGCAAAGGTTTTAATTTTAACATAATGATATTATATAATAACATTATTTTTTAATTTTAAATAAAATATTTTAATTATATTATATTATTTATATATGTTGAATCAATATTATGATAAATTGATAAAAGAAATCAGAAAAGATGATACAAAAGAAAATTTATTTAAAAATATTATTACTCCATTTTCGCCGTTACATTAACCTTTCTTAACATTAATTAATTAACATTAAGAGGTCTTAGGACACGTAACCTGCCCTGATATTTAATTGTTTGAAAAGTATAACGACATATATTTTAAATATAAACAACAAACTTGGCTCTCGTAAGCTATTTATTTAATAAAAATATATATTTTAAATTTCATACTTAAAATATCAATAATATAATTATTGTTTCAATTTTAATTTTGCTTTGATTTACTTTCGTTTTCTTTCATTTTTATTGATACGTAAAGTTGAATAAGAATACGAAAAACAGTTCGAACCTTATTATTTATGTGATCATTTCATAGGAACTGAACCATTTGATTTTAAATTACTTGGCATAAAAGCTAATAATCTTATAAAAAATAAAAATTATGGTAGTATCAAAGAATATGATATAGTACAATGTGAGGGTTCAAAACGAATTTTTTATAATATATTCTATGAAGAAGTATTACCAAAAATAAATACTAAAATTATATTAATTACATCATCATTACTTGGAAATTGTCCAAGTCGTTCAACAACATCTAGAATTGAAATGGTATTAAAAAGTCCGTTACATTAACCTTTCTTAACATTAATTAATTAACATTAAGAGGTCTTAGGACACGTAACCTGCCCTGATATTTAATTGTTTGAAAAGTATAACGACATATATTTTAAATATAAACAACAAACTTGGCTCTCGTAAGCTATTTATTTAATAAAAATATATATTTTAAATTTCATACTTAAAATATCAATAATATAATTATTGTTTCAATTTTAATTTTGCTTTGATTTACTTTCGTTTTCTTTCATTTTTATTGATACGTAAAGTTGAATAAGAATACGAAAAACAGTTCGAACCTAAAATTCATAAATGGTTTACACAAAATCCAATTCAACATCCTTTATATGCTTCTAATCCAAAATATATTCCATTTCCATATGGTATTTGCCCGAATAATATTATGGATTATGCAAAATGCTTATTAAATACAACTTCTTCTACAAAAAAAAAAATTTTACTAAATCATTTGTATTGTAATAAAAATACAAATAAATGTAGAAAAATTCTGCCTCACGTAGATATTAAATCTTCAATAGAATTTTATAATAGTATAAAAAATAGCAAATATATATTATCCCCGATAGGTGATCGTCATGATTGTTATAGACATTGGGAAGCATTGGGTCTTGGAACAATACCAGTATGTAATATAAATAATCAATTAAAGCAACTTTTTAAAGAAAATATGTATTATGTAGAAAATAGTAAAGAAATGGTAGAAATGTTAAAAGATAATGAATTTTTAAATAATATTTATAAGGAACCAAATAAAGATTATATATCTTTAGGTTATTGGGAAGATTATATATTAAGGAATAATTTTAATAAAATCCAGTTAAAAATTGAATAATAGATTAAAATTATAAGTAAGTGTTATGAATAAGTTAGTTTATTTTTTAATATTATTATTATTAAATATATGTGCTAGAGGAGTAACTGTAATAAAACCTTCTCAAATTGCTGGACTTTATGGTCATTTAACAGCAACATTTGGTCCATCATCTGGTAATTATTATGTAAATAGTACATTATTGGTTTTTTTGGAGGATAATAGATATGGTTGTTTATCTAATTCAATAAATATAACAAATAAGATAGTTATTGTAGAAAGAGGTGAATGTTCTTTTTTTACTAAGGCAAAAAATATACAAGATTCTGGTGGTATAGCAATAATAGTAGGTAATGATGTTTCAAGCAGTATTGAAAATAATTATGGATATATAAGAATGTCAACAATAAATAATGAAGACAAGAATGAGATAAAAATACCATCTGTTTTTATTCCAAATGAGGAATATAAATTTTTATCGAATGATGCCTCACTTGAGGAAACTATCGTTACGATATGTGAAGATGGTGAGATTATAGATCCGTATGATCAATTTATGGATGCTTTACATAAATTGTTTTATATTTTATTAATTGCATTAGTAATTATTGTTTCAGGAATATGTTTATTCGTATGTTTTAAAATGTGTGGCTGGATAGATAAATGTCGTGATATAAATCATAGGCGTATTCGAATGAATGAAATAATAGAGGTTGAATGGTCTGAATCTCTAGTCCAAGAGCATGGCATTCATAATACTTCTTGTGCGATATGTTTATCGCATTTTGGTGTAAATAGTGAAGAGAATAGTGAAGAGAAATCTGAAGAGGATAATAATTTGGAAGTATCTGAAAATGTAATTGAAATATTTAATGATGATGAAATGGTAAAAATATTTCGGTGTAAGCATGCTTTTCATCCAGATTGTATAGAACCTTGGTTTGAAAATCATAATAAATGTCCTTTGTGTAAAGAGGCATTTATTGATGATTTAGATACAAATTATAAGAAATTTCTTCAATGGAATCGTAATTGTGGTAGAAATATAACAAATATGAGTATAAACTTTGGTAATAGGATGGAACGAATGGGAACAAATATTCGTAATAACATAACAAGTTGTCCAATGCGTTGTTATAATTATTGTTGTTGTTATCCTGTACTGAGGGAAGATGAAGATTATCAGCAATTGTAAGAATAAATTATTTTCATGGATATGGTTCTCCATTTTTATAATATTTTGGATTAGTATCAAAAGTTTTATCATAGACAGGCCAAATTTTTTTATTATTCGATAACCATTTTTGAAATTCAGTTGGATAATCAACAGACCAATTAAAATCTAAATTAAAATATACAAAATGTCCCCAATCTTTTAATTCATAACCACTTCCAATAATTAAACCATAAACAAATTCTTTATGTTCGTCAGTAACTAATTTAACAGTTTGTAAGTTAAAAATTTTTTTATAAACTTTATTCTCTAATGTTCTCATTTTTAATTATTTTTAGTAATAATAATCAATTTTAATTAATATTATTAAATGTTATTTTATATTGTTTGCAAGTTCTAATTTTTACATGTTTTATTTTTTTGATTAAAAATATAAAATTGAATTTCATATTTTTAATTAAAACTAAAATATGAAGAAATCTGCATCAGAATTATCACTTACAAAATTAGCAACAGATGAATGTAATAATAAGTATAGTTTGATGGTTAAGAATGCTGGTTGGGATATTCACACACACATTCATCGTCATGGCTATGCTGAAAAACTTTTATCTCGTAAATTTTCAATCGATGATTATGGTATGTATATTATTCAATTATTTCATATTTATGATACCATAGAGATTCTAATGGCTGAATCAACAAATCCATTGCTAATGAAATTTTGGAACTTATTTGGTGAAAAATTAAAACGCACAGATTTGTTAATATGTGATTTAGAATATTATTATGGTAATGATTGGAGAAGTAAATTGAATGAGAATAAATTATATGCAACTGATTATTATACATCACGTTTAATCAAAGTATATAATAAGAATCCGTATTTATTATTAGCTCATGCTTATATTCGTTATTTTGGAGATTTAAATGGTGGTAGAGTTGTAAGAAAGCGTTTTTTAAAGAATAATAATTTAACGGAAGGTATGTATTTTTATACATTTTCTACAGATTTAAAGATATTAAAAAAAGATTATCGTTTATTTTTAGATAACCTTGGTTGGTTATTAACAGATAGAGAAAAAAAATTGTTTTTAGAAGAAGTTAAGGAAGGATATTTATTAAATTATTCATTATTTACTGATTTATTTATGTCACATAAGAATGATATAACAAAATATAAATATAAGGGTAGTTCTTTATTAAAAGTTGTTCAAAGAAATACACCTACGATTGGAATGGTAATATTTGTTTTACTATGTTGTTTTATATATCCTTTATTTTGTATAGAATAATGGTAAAGTTTCTTTAGTAAATATTTTAAAAATTATATTATTTGGATTTATTTTTTTAAGTATTGATTCTGGATATTTGATATTAATTTTTTTTATATTGACTTTAGTTTGTTGTAACATTTCTTGACACATAGAGAGCCATACATGTGTATCTAAAAATATATTATCCGAGTTAAAATCTAGTTCCCAAGGTGCGTCTTGTCCAAAATAATGAATTACTGATATCTTGGAGCATTTTTTTGTTTTTTGTCTTTGGTGGTAAATTGATTTATCGTCACAACATTCATTTCTACGCCATGGAATAAATTGATAGCATTGTGGCAGATTATACCATGTTAGTTGTGGTCCGTGTTCGTATACACTCATAAAATACGCAATAGATTGTTCATCGTGTCCAGAATAGTTATTTTTGGAGAAAGTATCAACAATATTTTTATTTTTAAGCATTTGTTTGTATTTATTAAAATGATCTTTATTAGGATATAATAAAACAGCTGATGCGATTAATACATATCCAGATTTAGTTAATGCTTTTTGAATAAGATTTGGATTTATTATTTTTTTGCGACCATAATAATCTTTTATTTTTGAAAATTTAGAATATTTATTTGACCAAGGATTATAAAATGTAGCACTAATTTTTTTTTTATCAAAAACCGAATCTATGTTTTGGGTAACGATTGTATCAGCATCTAATAAAAAAACTTTTTTATATTGTGTAAGATTTAGTATATTCCATTTGGTATAAGAGACATCAATCCATGTTTTATATAACTCTTTCTGTCTGGTAGTTTTTAATTTTGGTCGTTTTACTCGTATATAATTAATTTCAATAACCTTATTGCAAATTTTTGCTAATTCTTTGCGACCAATATCACTGACATCAGGGGTAACTAAACATATTAAGTCATATTTGGTATTAGTTCTTTTTACAGAATATGCGGAAACTAGAACTCCGGGAATATATCTGTCTCCTTTAAATATTGTCCATACATATGCATTTTCGGATGACATGGTAATATTATTATAATAAATGTATATTTTAATTGTGTTTGAATATATAGATAATTAAAATAGATAAAATATAAAATTTATATAAATTATCTTTATATCCCATGTTAGTTCGAACTTGTCAAGGTGTATGGAAAACGGGAAATAAGAAGGGACAAAAGTGTAAAAAAAAAGTAACTACTCGTGAGTATTGTAATTATCATCATCGAATGATAACTAAAAAAAATATTAAGAAGGGAAAAAAGGAAATTATAGTTAATAATGATGTTTTTGGTTTGATTCGTTGTGTTCTTTGTGAAAATAATATAGATAAGAGTTTATCTCAAGTTTTATTAGGATGTGGTCATAGATTTCATTATAATTGTTTTATGTTAATTAAATCTAATGAATACGGTTATATTTTCAATAATGGTAAATGTCCAGAATGTAATTATGATATTGAGAATGAAATGAGTAAAGAGTGTAGTATTTGTTTTGAGAATTTAATTGAGGATATTCAGAAGACATCGTGTGGTCATTTTTTTCATAAAAGATGTTTGGATAGTTGGTTTGAAATGAATCGTATTTGTCCAATGTGTAGAAAAAAATTATAAAATAACAATAGTATGTTTATTATTTGTATATTTTTACTATTATGTATATTCCTAAAGATATTCAAAAATTGATATTATCATTTTTGCCCAAAAAATGTGATTGGTGTATGAGGGATTGTAATTATGAAATAATCGATTACAGAACAAAAATATGTGTAGAGGGAGATAGAGAAGATATTGTAGAAAATGCATATATTTGCCGATTATGTAAAATAGGTAATTTTAATTTTGATAGAAGATATGTATGGATAAAAAATTTTGGTCGGTCACAAGAAAGAGATATCATATCATTCTATCCTCAAATGCATGTGAGATCATATGAACATGTTCCTTATGGTAATATTATAGAGGAACCAATATATAGTATGATGGATGTGCGTAGAGGAGATAATCCTTATCCTTATTATTTACAATAATGGTCAATAGCATTTTGTACATATTTTTCTTTATGTCCTTCTGATAGTGCTGCCCATAAGTATTCAAATGATTGCCATTTTTCAAAGATATAATTTTCATCATATTTTTCAGGTTTTTTTTCAAATAATTTTTCATATTGAAAAAATTTACTGGTATTCCAGTAATAGCGAATAACTAGGTCAATTTTTGCGGAAATATTGTGATTCATAATTATTTAATATAAATTCATAAATTTCAATTTTTAAATTTATATTAATTTTACCAGTCCCTTAATTTTTTAATTATTTAATCATATAATTCTGCTCTTCGTCTCATATTTTCATTAAAGGCTTTACTTCTTTTATCACAATGTGTAGTTAGATTGTATATTACGAAAATATACATAAATAACAAGAGAATTAGAACTAAATATAAATAAGTCATATTGATTATTATATTGTGGTTATAAATTTCGATTTTATTTTTTTAACTGATAATTGGACTTCCGAAATGATAATCCATCATCTCTTCTAATTCTTCTGCTTCAGACTCACTTTGTTTTGGCAATTGATGAGCTTGAATTTCAGCTAATAGATTCATTTTAATTACTGGGCATTCAGCATTATAATATTGAGATAGTAATTGTTTAAAAATTTTATCATCAAATTCTTCATCTTCTTCTAAATCTGAGGAAAATAAAGACTCTGTATCATCTGGGTGTTTCTCAGCAACATATTGAATAGTTTTTTCTTGAATTTCTTCTATAGTTTTTTTTTCTTGTAAATTATCAATCATATTGATAAGTGCATCAATTCTTTGAATTGATTTTGATTCGATAGTTGTAATCATTTCATTAATTTTGCTTAAAGAAGACATATTTATATATTATCTATAATAAGGAAAGTTTTATTTAAGTAGTAAAAATAATAATCGATTTTAATTTTTATGTAGTTGCCTTGGTGTGTTTCATCATAAGATAATCACCAGCAATTACATCATCATATTTAGATATTCCATTAATTTTACAAGATTCGAATGTTTGTATTAGTGTATTAGGGTTTGCATTAAAGAAGAAAGCGATAGATTGTCTTCTATTATTAACTCCGTTCTTGATTTGCGGATTAACTACGCGATGAACAGTAGATTTCCATTTATCATTTGTCCATCTTTTGAATAAATCACCAATATTAATAATAAAGCATTCTTCAGGAGATTTAATATCAATCCAAGTATTATTTTTTGATTGAACTTGTAGTCCTCCAGTATTATCTTGTTTTAGAATTGTAAGTATTCCATAGTCACTATGTTGACTACACCTAATTTTATTAGGTTCATATGTTTCAACGTGTGGGTAATTAAGAAGTCGAAGAGCACTTTGGTGATTTTGTATTTTATCTTCGAACCAGTTTTTAGGCATATCTAATGACAATGCGAAAATTTCAAGTATTTTTGTTGCTAATTTACTCATATTATTGTAGTAGTTAGTTATAATTTTGTCCATATTTTTTGGTGATTTAGGTAATCTAACATCATTATTATTAAGGCATAATTGGAAAGTTTCTTTCATATCGGGATAAATTGTTTTATTATTATCAAATGTTTTAGATAATATTTCATTTGATTCATATCCATATGGGTAAGAAGGTGTCATTTTAATAAGTTCTTTAATTTGTGTTGATTGGTCGAAGTATTGTTTTGTAATATTCCATGTATTACTAATATTATCACTATGAAATTGATGTCCTTTAATCATAAAAAAACCTATGTTTTCCATAGCATTTTTTACAGAATTTACAAGGTTATGGATTTCAGTAGTATTATTTGAATATATTGGGCTAATATCTATTATTGGTGTGCTCATTTAAATAGTATACTAATTAAATTCTTAAATAGTATACTAATTAAATTCTTAAATAGTATACTAATTAAATTCTTAATTATTCTGTATTTTGATATGCTTTTTTTTCTGCTTCTTCTGCTTCGATATTGTGTTTTCTTCGATAATGTGCCTTTAGGTAATTACGAGATTGTAGTTTTTTATGACAAATGTCGCAAGTGTATTTTTTATTTTGACATTTACCAGTTTTAATATGTTCTTTTAATTGTTTTTTATTAGCACAGATAAATGTACAATGAGGGCATTTTCTTTTTCTACATTTATTAATATGTTTATCTAAATGACCTCTACTTGTAAATTTTTCATCGCATATGTGGCATGACCATGTATCCTTACCACATACATTTTCTTTATGAGATTCAAGTTGTCTTTTAGTACTTAATGTATTTCCACACTTATCACATTTAAATTTTTTTTTATTACTTATCTTTGATTTTTCAGATTTTTGTTTTATTTTAATTGCTTTTAATTCTTTTTGTGATTCTTTAATTAATTTCTCTAATCTTTTTTTCTTTTCTTCTAAATTAGCAACATTTTTGTTGTTTTCTTGCTCATTTTCCGTTGAATCGGTTGACATATGTATATGTATATGCTATATATTTATCTTTATTAATAAAAATTTCTATTTTAAATATTTATTAATAATTAATTTTGTTTAAGTTTCGCCCATCGTTTCGCTTTCTTCGTTTCAACTATTCGTTTGTTTCATATTAATGTATTATTTATTATTTGAAACCTACGATTATAAAATATTTTTTTTAATATTCTTAATTTCGTGTGTGGGGTAATTAGTAATTTTTTTTATTTCTTTATTATCTTTACAGCGATGACAATTTTAAATGTTATAAAATTGATTTTAAATATATATTTAAAATGTTAAATTCAATTAGTGAAGATATTTTTGAAATGATTAAAAATAATATTGATGATGAAATTATTAAAGTTACAAAAAATATAAGTAAAATAGATGTTAATATTAATAATAAAAATAATGATGAAATATATGTTAATAAAAATATTAATAAAATAGATGTTAATAAAAATGAAGATAATAATAAACCTATTGAAAATAAAAATAAATTAAATTTAATTAAAAAATATTTAAAAGATAATCTAAAATCAGAACAATTAATGGAATTAAGTGAATATTGTTTTGCTATAAAAGAAAAATGTATAGGAGATGGTTGTGGTTTAACATCTGGTTGTATTGTAGATATGTTAATAAATGAATTTTTAGAAAAATATATTCCAAAATTTAAAGAATGTCATGTAGGTGAAGCAGATTGTAAAATTAATAATATTAAATTTTCTTTTAAAAAAATAAATGGTAACTCTACTATTGCTCTTGATTGGAGTAAAAATCCAGAAAATAGTAAAAAAAGAACATATTTTACTTGTGATATTTTAATTCTAAATATAAAATCTCAAAAATGGTGGAAAAAAGGTCCTCTAAAAAGTATTGATAATAATTTAGTTTTTACAGAAGAAATACCATCTGGATTTTATTTTATTGATAAAAAATGTAAAGAATGGGTTAAATTATCATCAAATAATAAAACGAATTCATTAATTAAAAACCAATATTTATATAAAATGTTAAAATTATCTCTTAATAGTAATTTATTTATTAAACTTCCAGAACCAAAAGGAATAATGAAATGGACTATTATAAAAGGATTTATAAAAAAATAAAAAATAAATTATTCGGGACTTAATAAATGTTTTGCAATATATTCTATTACTTTTACATTTACTGAATTACCAAATTGTTTATAAGATGTATTTAATGTATCATGATATTTAAAATCTTCTGGAAAACTTTGTAATCTGGCTACTTCTCTTGGTGATAATTTTCGTTTTAATGAACCTATATAAAGTATTTGAGCCATTGCTACTAATGTGGGAGAATAATTCATTCTTTTTACTCTAATACCAGATGGTCTTGGTGTAAAACACAACGTCCATATACTATCATCAGTTTGAAATTTTCCACATTGCCATTCAAATTTTGCTTTACTTCCACTAAAATATTCACATTTTTTAGCATTCTCTAACCATTCTTCTAAAAATGATTTATGTGTTTTATAAAATTCAAGATTTTGTTTTATAAATTTTTGTTTCCAACCAGGAAAGTTAGAATAGTCAAACTCATCAATAAAATATTCTGTCCAAATAGGAAATGTTGGTAATTTAATATTTAGTTTTTTGAAATATTGGACGAATGTTT